>Ga0213834_100070_pt1 | contig 137327 bp, 114 predicted proteins | sample SWPTP12_FD_160580 | JGI IMG/M metagenome (GOLD analysis project Ga0213834, IMG submission 160580) | Coastal seawater microbial communities from Marineland, Florida, United States - SWP TP1 #2 | ecosystem: Environmental > Aquatic > Marine > Coastal | place: USA: Florida | collected 2016-08-06 | reverse complement strand
TCAACATTTTATTATCCGCCTGAATAGGGTGGCATCAAAGCTACCACGTCGTTATTTTTTAAATCTGTATTTTCTGAAATGATCGTTTGATTGACCGCGATCCTCAATTTTAAATTTTTTAGCTGAGGAAATTTCTCATTAAGCTGATTCAGCAATCCATCCGAGTTTTCAGCTTCCAATTCAAGATCAGAACCTAAAATTTCTTTGAGTCTGCCAAAACTTATGATCTTGATAGTTGCCATTAATCTATTTTTTTAAGTAAAATCGTTTTCAGCGTTTTCACATAACGTCTACCAGTTGCAAAATCACTTGGTGACAATGTGGAGATGCCATCTTTTGGTCTGCCTTCAATTTCCGGAATGATGAGAACACTGTCACCAACAGAAGTATTGAAGATTTCGTTCCAGGAAAAAACCACTTTATAGCCATCTTCTGCAACGCAAACAATGTAATATTCGCTTAAAACCTTTGGCGATTTCTCCTTAAATGAAACTTTGGAAAGAACGTCCTTAAGCAAAACGCCTTGTATATTCTTAATAGTAGAGCGGTATTCTTTCAAATGATTGGTGATTTGAATACTGTCTATTGTATGTTTTGAATACTTTAATAAGTCAGCAACTGTAACTATTGTTTTTTCATTGTCAGGATTAATGATCTCAAAGCTTTTCGATTGGGCAAAGCTTAGAGTGGTAAAAAGAAAAGATATTAATAATATAAATTTTTTCATTTTTAAATTTTTAAATGGTGCTTGAAATTAATTTGTAAGAAGCCATCAAAAGTACGACTGCGAGGACATATTTCAATCCGTTTTGATTTAGTTTTTTGGATGCCAAGTAAGAACCAAATAATCCACCGGCAAATGCACAGACGATATATATCCACATGTCATTTGTAAATGAAATCTTTTTGGTGAACATTCCGCCTAATCCTGCGACAGAATTAACAAAGATAAAAGCTGCACTGATGGCTGCTGTTTGTTTTTGATTGGTCCATTTCAATAGAATCAGAACCGGAGAGAGTAAGATTCCGCCACCAATGCCTATCATTCCAGAAAGTAATCCAATAACGCCTCCGAAGATTAAAGATAAATGGATTTGAGGGTCTTTCAGTTCGCTATCCTCCGGACTTTTAAAAAAGAAAAATCTTATGACCGGAAAAAGTAATAAAATACCCAAAATGCGCTTGTAAAGATGATCTTCAATATGGATCATTCCGCCAACAAAAGCCAATGGAATAGAAGCAATTGCTATTGGAATAAAAGTTCGAAGTTTGAAATGTCCGCCTCTGTAATATTGTATGAAAGCGGTCAATGACACGAACAAATTCAAAACGAGAGCGGTCGGTTTCATCTCTTTTGGCGCGACGCCGTATAAAGCCATCAAAGCTAGATATCCGCTTGCACCGCCGTGTCCAACTGCCGCATACAAAGCTGCGATGACAAATAAAATTAGATAAAATATCTCTACATTCATTCCTAGATCTTTATTTTAATAATATGATCTCTACCATCTCATCTTTTTCACAACCTTCAGAATTTTCCGCTAAGATCATCAAACAATTGGCTTCTGCAAAGGATTGCAGACGGTAAGATTCCTGCGCGTGAAGTGGCGTAACTTTTCCGTCGGCATAGGTTGCTTTGAGAAAATGCGTCAGGCCAGCTTTTTTCTTGTAAACAGAAGTTGTAGTTGCGTTGGTCTTTTCGGTAATTGTTGGACGTTTCATTATTTTAGAAAGCACAGGCGCGATGTACAAATAAAAACAAGTCAGTGCCGAAGATGGATTTCCTGGTAATCCAAAGACCAGTTTGTCATCTTTGGTTCCAAAATAAAACGGTTTCCCAGGCTTTTGTCTGATCTTATGGAATTGCTGTTCGATTCCACATTTTTTTGTAGCATCAATGACGTAATCGTAGTCGCCCACGCTCACGCCGCCAACCAAGATCACAATGTCTGTTTTTGAAATGGCCGAGTTCAAGGTTTTTTCAACTTCCAGAGGATCATCTTTTACCCAAAATTTTTCTATCGAATTAATGCCGCATTGCTTCAGAACACTTTCCAGCTGGTAGGAATTGGATTCGAAAACCTGACCGAATTCCAGATCGTTTCCTGGTTGCACCAATTCATTCCCAGTTAAGATCAGTGAAACAGACGGCTGTGCATAAACTGGAACTTCCGTACATCCAATGCCAGCCAGATAACCGATTGCTGCAGCTGAAAGATAGCTGTCTTTGCTAATTGCAATACTATCTTTTTTCGCATCGCTGCCAGCATCTCTTAAATTTAAACCTTTTTCTAAGTCAATATCCTCAATTATTAGATAATCATTAGTTTCGATTATAATTTTTTCCTGCATCACGACTGTATCTGCACCAATCGGAAGTGGCGCACCAGTGAAAATCCTGCAGGCTGTTCCGTTTTCAAGCTGAAATGGTTCTGTAGCTCCAGCAGACATTTCGCCTACAATTTTCAGCTTTTGATCCTTATCTTCAAAACGGATCGCGTAACCGTCCATTGAAGATTGGGAAAAATTTGGAATATTATATTTTGAATAGATATCTTCCGCAGTCGTGTAACCAAATGCTTCTTTTAAAGGGAGAATCTGATGTTTTTCTTTCGGAATATTATGATTAATGATGTCCTGAGCTTCCTGTACGCTGATCATTCTTTTGATTTTAAATTTTCGTAATCCACTTTCGTATCAATATCAATAGCGCCTTTTTCAAATTCGAAGGTTTCGACATCTTGCATACTTCGCTGAATGATTTTCTTCGCACCTTGTTCACCTGAAAGTTCCATCAAAACCTCAAAATATTTTTTAGAAAATAAGGTCGGAACACCGATTGTATCGGAATACCGAGCCGCGATGATCTCCTTGTTTGAATTTTCCTTAAGTTGGAACATCTCCATAAAAATTTCGCTGGTCAAAAAAGGCTGATCACAGACCGAGATAAAACAATGCTCCATATCCGGAAACTGCTTTATTAAGGCTTCGAGTCCAACCTTTATTGAGGAAGCCATTCCAGATTGCCAATTATCATTAATGGAAATCTGTACGTTTTTATTCTCGATTTTCGAAGCTATCTCATTGTGATTTGCGCCTAACACCAGGATGATGTGATCCCGGTCGAAAGCTTCTATTGCTGTGTCGACAGTTCTGTCCAGCAATGTTTTCCCTCGGTAGGAGAGAAGCTGTTTTGCTGTTCCCATTCTTGAAGAATTTCCTGCTGCCAGTAATATAATTCCAGTATTTTTCATTTATCCACCGATTGTGATCATACTTCTGTTCTCGATGATTGAAGCATTTATCTTTTCAAATTGCTCATTCAATTGTCCGCCTTGCGTTTTTGCCTTAGACCAGATCGTACTTTCGATGATCGGTAAAATATCCTGACCATTTCGCATTGGCGTTAACAAATCTGTTTCTTGTTTTGAGAATAGGCAATTTTTCAATTTTCCATCAGCCGTGAGTCTTATTCTGTTGCAGCCACTACAAAACGGCTCGCTCATCGTACTGATGATGGAAAAACTTCCTCTGTGACCTGTGATGCTGTAGCTTTTTGCGGTGTCATTCGGACCAATTGGCAAGGGAATGAAGTCATAGTTTTCATTAATGATATCAAGAATTTCCTTCTGTGTCATCACCTGATTGCTGCTCCATTGGTTCCCGCTGAACGGCATAAATTCGATAAAACGAATGTCCACAGGATTGTCTTTTGTAAATGCTATAAAATCCGAAATCTCGTCATCATTCACACCTTTCATTGCTACGACATTGATCTTGGTCGTAATGTTATTCTGTAGCAGCAGATCGATATTTCTAAATACTCGGTCAAAATAATCCCGACGTGTGATCTTCAGAAATCTATCTTTCTTTAAAGTGTCTAGGCTGATATTGATGCTGTGGAAATTGGCTTTAATAATTTCAGGAAGCATATCGTCGATGCGAATTCCATTTGTGGTGCAGGCCAATTGCACCGGTAATTTTCCAAGATTGCTGATGATCTTTGAAGCATCTTTTCTCACGAAAGGTTCTCCACCAGTGAGCCTGATCTTATTGACGCCGTGCTGAACAAATAATTTCGCTATGGTATCGATCTCATCCACCTGCATCAGCTTTGAATTTGGTGTGAAATCATAATTTTCCTCAGGCATACAATAGAAGCAGCGCAGGTTGCAATTATCGGTCAGAGATATCCGCAGGTAATTATGGGTTCGTCCAAATTGATCGGTCAGCATTATTTTTTTTATTTAATTACTGACAATATCAGTATGAATTTTTTCTTTTTTATCTCTCAGAGAAAGACCTTTTCGTTGATTCAAAACTGCTTGTATCTCCGCTATTACGGAAATGGCAATCTCTTCTGAAGTCTCTGCTCCGATATCCAAACCGACTGGCCCGAAAAGTTTATTTAGCTCTTCATTACCAATCGCCGTACCAGAACTTGTCATATCTTCTATCATCCGGTCAAGTTTTGTTTTGGGTCCTAAAAGACCTATGTAATTCAAAGGCTTATGAATGATCAATTTCAGTAATTCTAGATCATAGTTGTAATTGTGCGTCATCAAAACGAAAATTGTTGATTCATCGATCTTTATTTGATTAATGATCTCTTCTGGTTTTGCAAGAATGACTTCATCTGCAAGAAAAAATCTCTTTTTCTGAGCATGGGTCGCCCTTCCATCGAAAATAATCGTTTTCCAGCCCAAAATTGATGCGGTGTTGACCAATGGTTTGACATCATTTCCTGCTCCTGCAATGATCAATGTAATCTGTGTCGGAATATAATGTAAAAGAATTTCGTTGGATGAAACTTTTCTAATCTCATTTTGTTTCTTTTCGAAAATCTGTGAAGACAAATTTTGAAGTTCAGTATCCGAAAATATTTCTGAATTTAAAATACTTACTTCCTGATTTTTTATCAATCCAACCGTTCCAATCTGAATAGTTCTTTTGTCCAGTGAAAATACAGTTGCCAGTGCAGATTCACCTCTATTTTCACTTATCTTCTCTAATAAAGATATTGGATTTTGACAAGCATTTTCATCAATATATTCAAACAAAATATGGACGATACCATTACAGCCCAACTGAACACCAAATTCCACATCATCCGGATTGCTTGTATCATAAGTAATAAGTTTGTTGCTTTTCTGATGAATTGCGAGTACCGCTCTTTTCAGGGCATCACCTTCCAAACACCCACCACTGATCGCGCCCGTAAGTTTTCCATCTTCGGTCACCAGCATTCTAGCACCGGGCTGACGGTAAGATGAACCTTCAACCTTTACAACAGTTGCCAATGCAGTCTTTAAACCATCAGCCTTTGCTTCTCGATAAGCCTTTACAATATCATTGATCTCTTTCATTACCAGACATTGGTGAGTTAATTATTTCCAAACCTAATTTAGAAATATTCTATGGAAAAATATGCCTAAATTTATTTCTCTGTATTCAAATTTACATAAATTATACATTTTATAGGTCTAAGTTTTACAAATCAGTAATAATGGTAGCAGAAACAGTGATTTGTATGAGTTTTTTAGAAATTAATTACTGGATATTTGCGAAGATCGTCAAAGTTAATTTCAAGGCGTGAAGTTTGATGCGAAAAATAGGTAAAGAATTTAATTAGTTACAACTAAATATGGGAAATAAAGAACAATACAGCAGGAGGAGTTTTCTCAAGATATCAGGATTGTTGGCAGCATTTGCCGCAGTTCCATCATCTGTCAAGGCATTCTATCAGGATGTAAAACAATATCTGATACCAAAGAAAAATGTATCCAGACTCACATTGAATATCAATAAAACCAGCCACACTTTATATGTTGATACGCGCACAACTTTATTGGATTTAGTTCGGGAACAACTCAATCTCACAGGTTCAAAGAAAGGCTGTGACCACGGACAGTGCGGCGCTTGTACCGTTCACATCAATGGTGAAAGAGCGCTAAGCTGTCTAACGCTTGCCTCGATGTCTCAAGGAAAAGAAATTACAACAATCGAAGGTTTGGCCAATGGCAAAGAACTTCATCCTATGCAGAAAGCGTTCATCGAATGTGATGGTTTTCAATGTGGCTACTGCACACCTGGACAGATTATGTCCGCGGTCGCCTGCGTCAATGAAGGTCACACAGGTTCGGTAGAAGAGATCAAAGAATTTATGAGCGGCAATCTTTGCAGATGCGGCGCGTACAACGGTATTGTTCAATCCATCCAAAAAGTAGCAGCACAATGAGACCATTTAATTTTGAAAAAGTAAATTCAGCTCCCGACGCACTTGCTTTGAAATCTGGCAAAAGCCAATACATCGCCGGCGGAACAAATCTAGTGGATCTGATGAAAAAAAATATTGCCCAGCCCGAAACATTAATCGATGTCACGACAGCAATCTCCAATATTGTTGAGAATAAAAATTCTGTAGTCACCATTGGTGCAATGGCTAGTAACAATAAGGTAGCTACTGATAAAAATATCCTTGAAAAACATCCATTAATATCAAAAGCTATATTGGCAGGTGCTTCTCCTCAGATCAGAAATATGGCAAGTTCTGCAGGTAATCTTCTACAACGTACACGATGTCCTTATTTTTATGATATCACAATGCCTTGCAACAAAAGAAAGCCCAATAGCGGTTGCAGTGCAGTAGATGGCGGAAACAGAATGAGTGCAATCGCTGGATATAATGATCAATGCGTCGCTGTCCATCCATCTGATTTCTGCATTTCTCTAGCTGCTTTGGATGCTACAGTAACTGCGGTAACTGCCGACAAAAAAGAGATTGTAATTCCTTTCAAAGATTTTCATAAATTACCTGAGGATACACCTTGGCTGGACAATAATCTACCGAAGGATGCCATCATTACCAAAATAGATGTCACTGAAAATAGATTCAATAAAAATTACAGCTATGTCAAAGTAAGAGACAGAACTTCTTATGCTTTTGCACTGGTTTCCGTTGCTGCGGCTTTGGATTTAGAAGGAAAAAGAATTAATGATGTCCGCCTAGCTTCTGGCGGTGTAGCACACAAACCTTGGCGCTGGTACGTTGCTGAGGAATTTCTGAAAGGTAAACGGGCAACAGAAGAAAATTTTCTGGCAGCAGCGAAACTGGCAACAAAGGATTTGAAACCATTATCAGAAAATGCTTACAAAATACCGATGCTCCAGGGTGCTATTGTAACTGCTTTAAATAATTGTGTAAATCAATAAGTTAAATGATACTAAAAAATTAAGAATTATGGGATTTATTGACATCATTACAAACAGGTTTAAGAAGCCGGAAGGTCGGGTAGAAGGTGTAGAAAAAGTAACCGGACGAGGAAAATACGCCGCGGAATATGAGGTGAAAAATATTTGTTACGCTGTTCTTGTCAACAGTACAGTTCCGTCCGGTAAAATAAAATCGATTTTGGTCGATAGAGCCAAAGAGGTCGAAGGTGTCCTGGATGTTGTAACGCATTTGCACAAACCAATTGTGCCCGGTATGGCAACAGAAGATAAAATTAAGGAAGCTAAATTTGGTTTACCAGTTTTTCATACGGATAAAATCTTCTTCAAAGGTCAGCCAATCGCAATGGTAATTGCAGAAACTTTGGAAGATGCCACATTTGCAGCATCATTGGTCGAAGCAGAATATCAGAAAGACAGTTTTACTGTTGAGTTTGAATCAGCAAAAGAATCAATTCCTTTGAAACCAGAAGGAAAAGAGAGAGGAAGTCAGGATGTATGGCAAAATTTACCTTTCATCATTGATGAACAATACAACATCAAAGCTGACATTCACAATCCGATGGAGATGCACGCCACAATTGCACATTGGACTGGTAATGACAGTTTAAAACTTTATGATAAGAATCAAGGTGTCAACAATGTTCAGAAGACATTTGCCAAATTGTTTCAACTTTCAGAAAAAAATATTGAGGTTTACAGCGAATTTGTAGGTGGCGGATTTGGTTCTGGCTTACGCGTCTGGCCCCATGTTCTTGCCTCAGTAATGGGCGCAAAGCATGTGAATCGTCCGGTAAAATTAATGTTGACAAGACCTCAAATGTTTGCTGCAACAGGTTACAGGCCAGCTTCCTGGCAACGACTGAAGATAGGTTCAGACCAAGACGGTAATCTTTTGGGTGTACTTCATCAGGCAAAGAACGGCACTTCTTTATATGAAAATTTTAACGACGGCATTACCCGAGTGACAAGATTGATCTATAAACTTCCAAACCTGAAAACCGAGGCTGCAAATGTCAATTTAAATCTAAGCACCCCAACCTGGATGCGCGGACCAGGAGACTGTACCGGTGTCTTTGCTTTGGAATCTGCCGTGGATGAATTAAGTTATAAACTAAAAATGGATCCGGTGGAATTAAGATTGAAAAATATATCATTAGAAAAGCATCCGGATTCTGGCTTGCCATGGTCTACACATTTCCTTGATGAAGGTCTTAAGAAAGGTGCGAAAATGATTGGTTGGAGTGAAAGAAAATCAACACCGGGAACTATTATTGATGGCGATTGGTATGTCGGTTACGGAATGGCTGTAGGAATGTGGAACGCCGGACGGCAGGAAGCCAAAGCTGCTATTATTTTTAGAAAAAATGGCGACCTCACAGTACAGACTGCTATGACCGATATTGGAACAGGAACAGGAACGGGAATGCAGAACATTGCACACGAAATTACAGGAATTTCTAAAGACAAAATAAGTATAGAACTAGGTAATTCAAATCTGCCACCTGCACCAAGCCAAGGCGGAAGTACAGGACTATCCTCAGTAAGCGGAGCAGTTTATGACGCGAGCAATCAGCTGAAAATCAAATTAGCTGAATATGCATCCATCGTTAATGAAACTTTCAAAGGCGCATCCGCAGAAAACATCATTCTTTCTGACGCTAAAATCAGTTTGAAAAACAACGCCGGCATCTCTGTTCCATTTAGTGAAATATTTGAAAGAAACAAGCTGGATGAGATCAGAATTGAAGTATCTTCCAAACCTGGCGACGAGCGCAAGAAATTTGCATTTTGCTCCTCTGCAGCACATTTCTGCAAAGTCCGTGTGAATAAAAGAACAGGAAAAGTGAAAGTAGAAAGACTTGCTGTGGTAGGTGACGGCGGAAAGATCATCAATTCCCAGGCTGCGGCCAATCAAATGTCGGGAGCAGCTGTTGGCGGAATCGGAATGGCATTAATGGAGGAAAATCAGATCGATGCCAAATTAGGCTCATTGATAGCAAACGACCTTGCCGGATATCACTTCGCTGTGAATGCAGACGCACCGATTATCGAGGTTGATTTCATCAATAAGCCAGATCCAAACATCAATCCATCAGGTGCGAAAGGTTTAGGAGAAGTAGGAATCATCGGAACTGCTCCAGCCATTGCAAATGCTATTTACAACGCCATCGGATTGCGAATGAGAGATCTGCCAATCACGCCAGACAAAATATTAATGGCTTTGTCCAAACAGTAATTAAAAATCTTACTTAAATAAAGTATTTTTAGTACAGTATCTGAAACCATATTAACTTATCATAATTAATAATGATTCCAATTAACCGTTATTTTTTAATAACGGTTCTTTTTTTGTAATAAGTTGTTAACATCAAATAACAACCTTATGGACATCCGTGACAAACAATCAATTACACTTAAAGTAAATGGTAACGACCACCATTTAAAAATTTTACCTTGGATTTCGCTTCTGGATGCACTTCGTGAAGGTATGCATCTGACAGGAACAAAAAAAGGTTGTGATCACGGTCAGTGTGGAGCCTGTACAGTTCTGATAGATGGAAAACGAAAATTGAGCTGTCTTACATTGGCCGTAATGCAGGAAGATACAGAGATCACCACGATAGAAGGGATTGCTTCTGAAGGAGAACTTCATCCAATCCAACAGGCTTTTATAGATCATGATGCCTTCCAGTGCGGCTATTGCACTCCTGGTCAGATTTGCAGTGCAATAGGTTTAATTAATGAAAATAAAGCAGAGACGCGTGAAGAAGTTCAGGATCTTATGAGCGGAAATCTTTGCCGATGTGGTGCGAACAGAGGAATTATTAATGCTGTGATGGCTGTAAAACAAGGTATGTCTCATGAATAATTTTACATATAAAAAAGCCAATGACGTTAGCAATGCAATTTCGATCATTAATGAAAATACTGATAACAAATTCATTGCAGGAGGAACGAATCTTATTGATCTGATGAAATATTTTGTGACAGAAGCAGAAACACTAATTGATATAAACAAAATCTCAGGTATTAATGAGCTTACCGAGCTTCCAAATGGAGGCATTCGACTTGGAGCTGTGATGACCAACGCAGACACGGCTTATCATCCGGTAGTTGAAGAGAAATATCCAATATTATCCAAAGCAATTTTAGCAGGAGCATCTGCCCAGATCAGAAATATGGCAACTAATGGCGGTAATCTTCTGCAAAGAACAAGATGTTATTATTTCTACGACATTCACACACCATGTAATAAACGTGAGCCAGGTTCCGGTTGTTCTGCGACCAAGGGTTACAATCGTATTCACGCAATCCTGGGTCATAGTGATACTTGTATTGCTGTTTTTCCTTCGGATATGTGCGTTGCTCTTTCAGCTCTGGACGCGGTGGTCAATATTTCAGGTCCGGATGGAAACCGCACACTCGAATTTTCAGACTTTCACAGGCTTCCTGGCGACTCACCACATATTGATAATAATTTGAATGTTGGCGAAATCATTATCGGAATTGATTTGCCTGAAAAAGGATTCTCTGAAAATTATTCTTATTTAAAATTAAGAGATAGAAGTTCATACTCATTCGCGCTAGTCTCTGTTGCAACAGGTTTAGAACTCGAAAATAGCAAAATAAAAGAAGCAAGAATAGCGCTTGGCGGTGTTGCACATAAACCGTGGCGCGTGAAAGAAGCAGAAGATTTTTTGAATGATAAAGAAGCAACTTCGGAAAACTTTGCCGCAGCAGCAGATATTATTCTAAATGGCGCAATAGGCTTTGAGCACAACAGTTTTAAAATTGATCTGGCCAAAAAAGCAATTGTCAGAAATTGCATGATGGCATTAGATCCAAAATCTCAACGTCCGGGTGCAAAACCTTCTTTATAAATTTATTACTAAAACTAAGTCTATGGAAAATATATCATCAGTTGGAAAACCTATCAGTCGTCTCGAAGGTCATCTAAAAGTGACCGGAAGTGCCAAATATGCAGGAGAATATGAAGCAGAAGATTTGTTGTATGGATATGTGGTAAATAGTACCATTACAAAAGGTAAAATAAAATCAATCGATACGTCGGAAGTTAAAAAATTGGACGGTATCATTGAAGTTTTTACACACGATAACAGACCGTCCACCGCGTGGTTCGATTTTCAGTATGCTGATATGGATGCACCACCGGGAACTGTGTTCAAACCCTTAAAGGACAATGAGATTAAATATAATGGACAACCCATTGCGTTGGTAGTTGCAGAGACGTTTGAAATGGCTCGCTATGCGGCGACAAAAATCGATATAGTTTACGAAGAAGATATATTTGAGACCAATTTAAAATCAAATTTAGATCATTCACGTGATCCGAAAAAAGGATTGGCCTCAATGCTGAAACCACCGCCACCAAAACCAACCGGTAATTTTGATGAGGCTTATGAAAATTCTTTTGTTAAAATTGACAGTCATTTTTCCCACGGAACAGAGCATCACAATCCTATGGAAATGTATGCTTCAACTGTTATTTATGAAGGGAAAGATAAATTAAAAATATACGACAAAACGCAGGGAACGATCAATTCCCAGATGTATGTTGCCAATGTCTTTGGCTTGAAAATGAAAAACGTACAGGTAATTTCACCATTTGTAGGTGGAGGTTTTGGTTCGGGTCTTCGTCCGCAGCATCAGCTTTTTATGGCTGTGATGGCGTCTTTAGCATTAAAAAGAAATGTGCGTGTCACGTTGGATCGAGCTCAGATGTATATGATAGGGCACCGTCCGCCAACTTTACAGCATACCAAATTTGGTGCTGATGAGAATGGAAAGGTGAACGCACTCTATCACAAAGCAACCGGCGAAACTTCGAGGTTTGAAGATTATGTAGAGATCGTTGTTAACTGGGCCAATATGCTTTATCCCGCAGAAAATACTTTGCTGGAGCACGAAATTGTGCCGCTGGATGTTTACAGTCCGCTGGATATGAGAGCGCCCGGCGGAAGTACTGGAATGCACGCCATAGAAGTGACAATGGATGAAATTGCATATAAATTAAATATTGACCCTTTACAATTAAGACTAATTAATTATTCTGAGATTGATAAAAGCAGTGATAAGGAATATTCCAGCAAAGAACTAAAAAACTGTTATTTGCAAGGTGCTGAAAAATTTGGCTGGAGCAAAAGAAATCCCGCGCCACGAAGCATGAAGCGTGGAAACAAATTGGTTGGTTACGGAATGGCAACCGGAATTTGGGATGCCAACAGGATTTTCGGGCGGGCAGAAGCGATTATGACAGCTGAAGGTAAAGTTGAAATCAAAAGTGCGGTTACAGACATCGGAACCGGAACTTTAACAATTATGACACAAATTGCGGCGGATGAACTGGGACTGCCAATTGAGGATATTACATTTTCTCACGCCGACAGCAAAATGCCTTTCGCTCCCATACAAGGTGGATCATTTACTACTGCAACCGTAGGTCCAGCAGTACAGAATGCCTGTCTGGCTCTGAAAAAGAAACTTTTCAAAAAAGCCAGAGATTTAAAAAATTCTGTATTGAGTGATTATAAATTCAGTGAAGTCATTTTCAGAAATGGATTTTTCATCAGTAAAGATCAGCCAGAAATAGAATTTGATGTAAAAGAAATTTTCGCTTCCAACCAGGGAAAATCAATACGAACCACAAATTCTGCAATGCCAAATCCGTTGACGTATGGCAAAAAAGCCAGAGCTGTTCACAGCGCCGTTTTCGTTGAGGTGGAAGTGGATGAGGAGCTTGGAACGATCGAATTGACGCGCGCAGTTACTGCTGTGGCGGCGGGAAAAATCATCAATCCAAAGACCGCAGAGAGTCAGATTCTTGGAGGAATGATCTGGGGAATTAGTAAAGCATTGCACGAAGAAACCATTCTTGATCATAATTTAGGAAAATATATGAATGCAAATTTGGGAGAATATCACATTCCTGTACACGCCGATATACATGACCTGCAAGTGGTTTTCGTTGAAGAAAATGACCAGTTTGTAAATGACCTGGGCGTAAAAGGGGTTGGAGAAATTGGCGGCGTAGGAATGCCTCCAGCAATTACCAATGCCATTTTCCATGCGACCGGAAAGAGGATTTACGACCTTCCGATTCATTTTGAAAAATTAATGTAGCAATTCCAATTTTGATAAATACACGTCTATTTTCATTAGAAATTAGAAAAGTAGTAAGAAGAAATTTGCTCAGATCAAAAGAATAATTCGCACAATAGTGTCATAGACGTATATAATATTTAGTAATCAAAGGATTACAATCCCATTAATATCTTTTACAAGATGACCGATACTGGCTTTTAATTTTAAAGCTGGAATTCCTAGATGCTTACTTAAGGAATTAAATGGCTACCGACTTACACTTTTCAACCTGAAAAGTGTAATTTACGATTTGGTCGTATAAGACCAAATGATAACTCCTATCTATATCACAAACACAAACATCTAATTCGAGTATAAGAAGAATTATAAGTACATCAAAACTTTAGAAACGATTTTTCAATTATAATTTAAAAGTGCTTGCGATATTGTTCATCCAATTTTCCTCCCAAACTAGCTAGCATAAAGACATACAATAAATTTTATCGTTACCTCTTTTATTTATATTATTTAAAAAAACAATTATCTTTAATATATTAATATACATATTAAATATAATTTAATTAATTAGCATACTAATTGCAATATGAATTAAAAATATATAATATGTACAAGCTATACCTGTTTCCAATAATATTATGTTCCACATTTTTATATGGACAAAAACAAACTGCTAAATTTTCGGTTGTTGAGTCTCAATCAAAAATTCTGTATCAACATAAAAAACTCGCAGTCAGTTCAAATCTCAGTAATCCTTCTGATGAACCGAAAAGGGATAGTTTGAAATCAGATAACGAATATGGAGCATTTGCAATTTTTGACCGTTATTTTACATCAAAAAAAGAAATTGATTACACGCTTGCTCCCAACAGCTATCTATTTTATAAAAATGGTATTTTGCCTGATGGCACCAAAGCTGACGGACTTTATATTCCTGTTGCAAAAGCCTATCAAATGTGGAAACAGGGAAGGTACATGCAAAATGATGGTGGTTCATTTACACCAATCAGTGAAGGAGGCCAGCAGACCGCGACTGTATTTTGGGAAGATGTAAATGGGCTGGTAAGTTCAACAAATTTTGTAGGAACCGGTGAAAATGCTAAAATTAAAGTTCTAATCGATAAAACAAAAGGTGAGGGTAATGCTACGATCGCTTTTAAAGTAGATGGAATCATCTACTGGACCTGGCATATATGGATTACTGATGATCCTGATGACGGAGCAACGTATGGACAAGGTTTTGAAACTAATGTTACAAATCAGGCATTTGTCCCTCAATATATGGATCGTAATCTTGGTGCGACAAATGCCAGCTTTCTTGGTCACGACTGGCACAAATCCGGAGGACTTATGTACCAATGGGGAAGAAAAGATCCCGTGCCTCCTTTGGAATATAAAGATGGAACATTCTATGAAGTGACAGGTGACATTGGCAGCAGAAGACATTCTTACGCAACATTACAGTCTTCTCCGATATCAGTAAGACAGAGAGGAACTGATACTGATACCAACACTATTACCGGAAATATAAGGTACTCCATAAATAATCCTCTAGACATAATTACTCACGCTATGAATGATGGTACCTGGTTTTCCAGTCAGGAATATAAGATTAGCAATACCAGTCCCGATCTGATAGAAACTTGGGATTTGTGGTCTGACAACAGAAAGGGGCTTAACAGTAATGCTTCGAGCAGTAACAGTACCGTTGCTACGGATAGCAAGTCATATGAGATAAAATCAGAATTTGATCCTTGTCCAAATGGATGGCGAGTGCCTTCGCACTACGGTAGAAACACAGTAAACAATAATCTTAATCCGTTTGGAAGAAAAAACAGCGGTGCAAATGATGATACGAATAGTGCTAACAGTCAGATATTGCCTAATGCAATTAATAATGTATTGATTGGTGTGAAGGTATATCCGGGCAGAGGAATAGATTTCAATGGTGCTGATAACAGGCCAATAGGATGGATGCCAACCACCGGAAACTATATTTACTATCCGGCAAACGGCAGTACTCCGGCAAGAGTTGTATATCAGGATCAAGGATCGGATGGAACTTTGTTGAATGCAACATATGGAATTGGAGGTAATAGAGGGACGATCATTCACAGCGATCCCGAAAGATCGGATATTGCAAGCACTGGATGGAATGGAATCTATGTAAATCAAACGCTGAAAACTAACGGCCTGGCAGCGGTCAGATGTATGAAAGATCCAAATGTGGCACTCCTTCCTTCGGTTTATGAGACAGAATACGTTTTGTCGAATGATAATGATCAGACGGATTATGAATCCTGGACGAAACAGCCTAATAGTTTTGTCGTTATGACCGGTGATACAAACGATACGGTATCGCAAGACAAAGAGTTAATAATTAGCCTGAAGAAGGCGTATGCAATGCACAAACTTTACCTATCAGACAATAGGGAACTTCCTTCAGGAAATATAAATACGGGAAGCGTAGTATGGACCGATAACCAAACGCTGATTAAGAAAATCCAAATTGTGGGAAATTATCCGGATCAGCAAATGAAAGTTACAATCGCTGCGAATAAAAAAGGAAATGCTGTGATAGCTTTTCACAAAGGTAATAATGGGGTATGGGGAACATCTGATCCTGATAAAATTCTATGGAGTTGGCACATATGGGCACCTGTTACTGATCCTTTGGCAGTAGAAAATCAAATCACATACACTACAGAATCTACCGAGAACGGCGGTGTAATTCCTACTTCGAATCCTCAAATTATTAATCCTGCGAAAGGCGGTACACCAATGACAACTACTTTTATGGATAGAAACCTTGGTGCGCTGACTGTCTTACCATCATCGTTGGTAAGACCAAATTTAGCAACAGAACTTCAGTCGAAAACACAAATACAACAGTCTGGCGGACTTCACTATCAGTGGGGAAGAAAGGATCCGTTACCTACATTTCACAATCCAGGTGGGACTCAGTACATCTCTGCGCATGCAAACAGTGTGCAGGTATCACCAACATATAATGTGTACAGGCAAACTGGAGTAGATGTCAACAATAATGTTGTGATTGGCACATTAAATCCTGTAACAGACGCAATTTTCTCTTCCACAGACAATACCACGGGATATTCCAGAGAATGGAATGTTTACAGATCAAACGCAGGAATATCTGCTTCTGATCCTAAACATGAAAAAATAAGAAAAGTCATTAAATATGCTACAGAAAATCCTCTGTCCTTCCTTTTCCGATCCAAAACAGGTAATGAATTAGGCATGGAAGATTCCGGAACATTGCTGGCAAAGGCATTGCAGGTCAAAGATTGGATTTCCGACGAAAATGGTCTTGCGCAGGACAGATGGGGTCACGCTAGAGAAAAATCCGTTTATGACCCGTGTCCCGCAGGATGGAGAGTGCCAGATACTGCAAATGCAAATTTATTTGCTGCAGGCAACAATGGATCGTATGCAAAAGGCTCGTCTCCGTGGTTCTACAACGGATACAACACCACCAGTAGTTTTGCAAACTATGGTATTGTTCAAAATACTGTCGCAGATCTAACAGCAGGCGCCGTCAATAATGCTGTAAACGTAAGACAATATCCAGGATCCACACTTTCAATTACAACGGAAAGTACAACACCAAGCAGCAGATCCGGCTGGGTATTTAATTTTCCTAACTCCAAATATAATATCGGTAATATTCCAGCAACCGGAGTACGCGGTATTCTTGGCGGAAATGACTGGAAAAATGCCAGAAGCGGATATCCAAATGCAGATAATTACAAGTATCAAACGGGCTTATGGACCAGCTCTCCTGCAGACTTCTACAGCGGCTATGCGATAGGCCTCAATCTCAGCAGCGTTTCAGGATATGGAGGCAAACTCGCATCAGGAACGGGTTTTTACCCGCAGGCAGCAATGGGTGTGAGATGCGTAAAGGATACAGAGAGATATATGGGAGACCTTCCGTACACCGTAAATTCAGAAGCAATCGCCCTTAATACTGTTATTTCAGTAAAAAACAATACAGGTACTTCATTACAAGTGCATCCAAATCCAGTAAAAGATGTCATCTACATAGTTTCAAAAGATAACGATAAACAAGGTACGGAATTTCTAATCTATGATATGGCAGGAGTCGTGGTAAAGCAGGGAAAACTTATCAATAGCAGTATTAATATTGAAAATTTGCCTTCTGGAATTTATATGTTGCTTTTTAAAAATTCTCAGGAATCAGTCAAAATAATCAAAAGATAAAGACGATCATTTGAAAAAGATGTACAAGCAATTTCACAAGTTTTTAAACTCTCAAAATAAAGATGATTTTTAAAACTGTTTTATCTATCGCCTTTCGTAAAGTGATTCAATTTAAAATGCAAATTAAAGTGACTTAAATTTTTGGAATTAAGAGTTAAAAGGTAAAATCTGCTAAATAATCTGTTAGCAGATTTTATCTTTTTTGCAATTGGCTTAAAGTGATAGTTACTATCTGAACAATGGGTTGTTAAACTATTTTTTAATAAATTTTAAAACTTTAAAAGAATTTCCCTGTTTAATTTTTATGGAGTAATTGCCTGGTATCAATTTTTCAACATCAATGGATGATGATTTGGAAGTTATCAGACTTTTTCCGCTCATATCAAAAATCTCACTGAATACTATGTTCTGCACATTGATATTCAAAACCGATGATACAGGATTTGGATAAATACTGAGATTCGAATCTTCAACCGCTTTTGTGGACAGAAGTAATTCTTTGTCTGCCAGATGAAGCAGTGTATTTTCCGTGAGTTTTTTGACATTGTCATTGCTGCCTCCAGGAGTATACCAGTCATACACGCCCGCTCCATACCAAATAACGGTGCCATCACCGGAATTTTTTGGCTTAAATTTCACACCTTGGATTTCTGTTCCGTCACAGTTTTCCAAAAGGATCTCCGCATTTAAAGTGGTCTGGAAATTCTGCCTTCTTTGTCCGAGGCTAGAATTGCTTCCACCTGCATCATCATAAATTCTGCCCCAGTTAAGATTATATTGCAGAGCTCTGTTTTTCTTCTCAGTTCCAGCGCTTAAAAAATCGATGCTTCTTGATGAATTGTTGCAGGTTACCGCATTTGTGTTTATTCCTGACAGTAAAAATGGTAATCCCTGGCTGCTCCAATTTGTGCCCCAGACTCCGGATGTGTTGGAGGGATTTGCTGCCGTGTCACCAAAAGATTGATTTGGTCTGTATTCCCAGGGATTTGTGAGACCATCAAAAACACCCATCACTTCCAGTCCTTTGCCTGCGAAGTTTCCGAGAAAAAGTTTTTTTCCGGATTTGTAAAATTGCTTGATCTTCCACATAAAATCATCTTCCAACTGAGAACACTGTCCATTCCATTCGAATCCGTTCTCCCGGAGTAAACAGTGTTTGTCTCCATTACCTTCAACTGTTCCTCTGGGCCACTCGTTAAGACGTTCGGTAAATGTTGCACCGTCACTTTGTATCCATACAACATCATAGCTACTGATATCAGCACCTTCAGCCACGTCCTGAAAGGAAAAATAATGACCTGATAACTGACCTGAATATTTCGGAATAAAAGTGTCCATAAACCACACTGCAGCTGCTCTGTCATCATCATACACCAATCCGTCGCTGCTTGCCGGTATATTACTGTTATAAACATCTGCCTGACCGATAAATGCAATTTTTTTTAATTGTGCATTAAAATTCGCGGCGAGTAGTCCTGCAAGAAGACCCAGATAAATTTTTCTCATAATCTTAATTTGTTAGTTTATATGATTAATATCTGCCAGATAACTGGCTTTCTGATCATAACAAATGTATTTTCAAAGTAGAATCAAGTATTTCAATTATTGATCAAATTGATCTGTTTTTGTTATCAGGTTCAAAAACTGCTATTGCCATTTATTTTACTGCTATTATTTTTTGCGAATAATATGTTTCTGAGTTTAGAAGTATACTCACGTTACACAATGTTTAAAATTGTAACAAACTGATTATGATCTAATAAAAACGTCACAGCAATTCCCTGAAAATACCAGAACCAAAAATTGTGAGTTCAAAACATCTTTATTAATATTGCGTTAATATGGTCAAAAACAAAAATTTTTTCATGCTTGGATTACAGCATATTTCCAGAATTCTATTTATTTTTCTAATTGCGATGACCTCCTGTAAAGAAGTCTCCAAAAAGTCTGATAAAATTGCAATAGGGTTTTCTCAGGGGCTGGGAAATCATCCGTGGCGTCAGGCTATGAACCATTCTATGGAGATCCAGGCGTCTCTGCATTCTGATGTACAACTGACCATAGCCAAAGCAGAAGGTTCTGTAAAGAAACAAATAGCTGACATTCAGAATATGATCGATCAGAAGGTAGATGTGATCATAGTTTCTCCTATTGAACCGGATTCTATCGTTTCCGTTGTAAACAAAGCTCACAGCAGAAAAATACCTGTGATATTGGTAGACAGAAAAATAAACTCTTCAAATTATGCAACTTACATAGGCTCTGATAATGAGGAAATTGGAAAAGAAGCCGCAAGTTATATTTTGTCAGATTCAAAAGGTTTTAAAAAAGTTATTGAAATCAAAGGAGATGACAATTCTTCTCCTACCATAGAAAGAAGTCTTGGTTTTGAAAAATCAATACAGCAAAATCCTGATACCGAGATCATAAAAGTTTTTAAAGGACTTCCCGTTGAGGCATTCAGAAAGACTATCGATTCTATGAGGTCTGAAAATTTTTATGTTTTTGCATTCAATGATGAACTGGCAGCAAAAGCCTGGCAGGTTGCAAGGAACGCAGGCTTGGAAAATCAGATCAAATTTATTGGTGTCGATGGCCTCAATACCAAAGATGGAGGTATTCAGATGGTTTTGGACGGAAAGCTCAATGCGACCTTGTTATATCCCACAGGAGGGACAGAAGCTATTGAAACCGCAATTAAAATCTATAATAGACAAGTGCCACCGAAGAGAATGAAACTCGGAACAACGATCATTGACAGACTGAATGCGGAGATTATGCGTAATCAGTTCGATAAAATTATAGAACAACAAGGAATTATTGAAAATCAGGTCAATGCTGTCAAAAAACAGACTGAACTTTATTCCTCTCAAAAAGAATTATTCCGCTGGTCGGTTGTTTTATTGATATTGATGTTTTGTCTTATTGCTTACGCCATCTATCTTATATATGCTATTAAAATTAAAAATAAACAGCTGACTCTTACTAATGAAAGAGTGACCATCCAGCGCAATCAGATCGAAACAATTGCGGACGAACTCAAGGAAAGTAATGAGGCGAGGGTCAACTTCTTTACCGGTATGTCGCACGAATTCAAAACACCTCTCACACTCATCCTGAGTTCTTTGGAGTCTTTAAAAGAAGGAATCACACAAAAAGGTGCAAAACCGTCTTATGAAATCGAACTTATCAGTAAAAACTCCAACAGACTACTTCGTTTGATTGACAATCTGTTAGATTTTAGAAAAATAGAAAACAAGACATTCAACCTGAGAGTGTCAAAAACCAATATTTACGATTTCACTTTCGGGATTTTCAGAGATTTTGAAAACGAAGCAAGAAAGCGAAATATCAAATTTGAAATCAATACTGCAAATAAAAATATTGAGCTTTTTATCGATAGAAATCTAATGGACAAGGTTTACTTCAATCTATTGTCCAATGCTTTCAAGTTCACACCAGACAACGGTAAAATTGAAATATCCATTCAGGAAAAGGGAAATCAGGTGGTCATAGGTTTTAAAGACAATGGCATCGGAATTCCTGAAAAAGAAATTGCGAATGTTTTTGAAGCTTATTTCAAAGGTTCAAACAACCGTAAAAACAGTTCAGGTATTGGATTGCATTTGAGTCGACAGTTCATTGAGCTACATCTTGGCAGTGTTGAGGTGCACTCTTTCCAGGGAACTGAGTTTATCATCAGTCTATTTAAAGGAAATAAACATTTCAATGAAGACCAAATTGTAAAAGAGGCTAGCCTGATAAATGCTGAAACGCTTGCAAAAGATAATATTCTTACAGGAATGGAAGATGATGTTTTTGTCCAGAATCACGAGAATGAAGATGAACGTTATTCATTGCTGCTGGTGGAGGACAATTCTGATTTATCCTTTTTCCTAAGCAATAAACTGCAATCTGAATTTGATGTGACACTGTCGGACGGAACAGATGCTGTTGAGAAGGCTGTGGGAGAAATTCCTGATATTATCGTCTGCGATGTGAATCTCCCCGAAAAGAATGGTTTCGAAATCTGTGAAATTCTCAAAAATGATCTGAGAACCTCACATATTCCCATCATTTTACTTACTGCACTGGATAATAAGGAGTCTTATCTTCAGGGTCTTAAATCCGGTGTAGATCTGTACCTTACAAAACCATTTAGCTATCCCATTTTAACACAGTCACTGAGAGCACTGCTGTACAATCGTGAAAAACTTCGTTATTATTACACCAATAATATTGGAAAAATTGTGGACAGCAAGTCTTTTGGAAGCCTGGAACAGAATTTTGTGAACAAGTTAAATCAGATAATCAGAACAAATGTGGATAATGCGGATTTCTCAGTGGAAAATCTTGCAGACCTGCTGAATATTTCAAGAATCCAGTTGTACAGAAAGATAAAGGCTATATTTGATGTCAATGTCAGCGACTATATTAATAATATCCGTCTGGAACAGGCCAAGTTTATGCTGCAAAATCCTGAACTGACTATTTCGGAAGTGGCTTACAAAACCGGTTTCTCATCTCCCAATTACTTTTCCACAGTATTTAAAAACAAGTTTGGGCTGTCGCCAAATGCCTTCAGAAAAACTATTGGTAAGGAGTAGATTAGTAATTTTCTTTACAATCTTTCAAATCATTTATCTGGGAAAATGATCATTAACGTTTACCTTAATGATTGAGTAATAACGTGTAGTGACCAACTTCAAAATTCAATATTTTCAATTATTGCAAAGCCCTTATATTGTTTTGTGCCGGAATTATTTTAGAATGATGAACATCACTTTTTTTGTTCGCAGACAATCTTCAACAACAATAGGGTAGATCATTACAAATAATTTCAAAGTTTCAAATCACTATTCCTCATCATCAAATTCAGTCATTTCAATACAATTATAATATTCTGTATCAGTACAATCACGTCAACAGTCTGTAACAATTTTATAAGATGTTGTTACATTTACGTAGAAATCATTAATAATTTTTTAAAATTAAATTTATAACAGTTTGAATATTAGGTATTTAAAAAATGTTAACAAATATTTAATATTGCCGAAATATTTTGTTACATAATTAAACCTGCGGATTCTTATCTCGGAATATATTAGCCACAAACAAATAAATATTTTCTACAGATGAGTAAAATTATGATGTGGTCTGTCACGGCAGCTTTGGCAGGATTTCTCTTTGGATTTGATGTCGTGGTTATTTCCGGAGCTGACAAAAAGTTGCAGGTTCTTTGGAACAGTTCAGATGCGTTCCACGGGGCAGTGGTGATGGGAATGGCATTGTGGGGAACAGTGATCGGAGCAATATTCGGAGCTGTGCCTACCAACAGATGGGGACGAAAAAGAACACTTTTAGCAATTGGAATCCTTTACGCATTATCAGCAATCGGTACAGCATTTTCAAATGATCCTTACGTATTTGCATTCTTCAGGTTTATGGGCGGTCTTGGCGTTGGTGCTTCCACCATTGCCGCGCCGGCCTATATTTCGGAAATAGCACCTGCAAAGGATCGCGGAAGATTGGTTTCTCTGTATCAGTTTAATATTGTATTGGGAATTTTGATCGCATTTTTATCCAACTATTTACTGAGCGGGATTGGCGATAATGATTGGCGATGGATGCTTGGCGTACAGGCAATTCCTGCATTGTTGTACACATTTTTTGTGATTACGATTCCGGAAAGTCCAAGATGGCTGATTTCAAAATCAAGAGTAGCGGAAGCAAAAAAAGTGATGAAAGTTATTAGTCCGGATCAGGACTCGGAATTGCTGATAATGCAGATGGAGGAAGATCACGCCGACGCTCCAAAGGAGAATATTTTTATGAAAAAATTCCGATTTCCTTTGATCCTGGCATTTCTAATTGCCTTCTTTAATCAAATGTCGGGGATTAATGCATTTCTATATTACGCACCTCGGATATTTGGCGAAGCGGGATTAGGCGAGAAAACGGCACTTCTCAGCAGTATCGGGATCGGAATCGTCAATATGGTCTTCACCCTTGTTGGTGTAAATCTCATTGACAAAGTTGGCCGGAGAAAGTTGATGTTCATCGGTTCCATTGGATATATTATCTCATTGGGATTGGTTTCTATGGCCTTCTATATGCAATGGTCTGGGCTCGCAATTCCAATATTTCTTTTCCTTTTTATCGCTTCTCATGCCATTGGTCAGGGAACTGTAATCTGGGTTTTCATCTCGGAGATTTTTCCTAATCATCTACGTGCATCGGGGCAGGCATTCGGAAGTTCAACACATTGGGTACTGGCCGCAATTATACCTTCACTTATTCCAACCTTATTTTCCACAATCGGAGCAGGTACCGTTTTTCTGGTATTTACTATTGCTATGATTTTCCAGCTGCTCTTTGTCATTTTTATGATGCCTGAAACGAAAGGTACTTCCCTCGAAAAGTTAAGTAAAACACTGTCAAAATAGTACATACGCTAATAATGGATTACATATAGATTTTATGATAAATCAATTAAGACAACATCAAAATAATTTAAATGAAAAAATATATTTCAATGCTCATAGTAGCTGTAACTTGTCAATCAGCGCTTTTTGCACAGTCTGATTCTAAGCCTTCCGAGGAACAACTTTATAGGCCAAATTTCCACTTCACACCTAAAAAAGGCTGGATGAATGATCCAAACGGACTTTATTACAAAGACGGTGTTTATCATCTTTTCTTCCAGCATTATCCGGATGCCAGCAAATGGGGACCAATGCATTGGGGACATGCGACCAGCAAAGACCTTGTTAAATGGGATGAGCAGCCGATTGCGCTTTTTCCTGATAACTTGGGATATATCTTCTCAGGAAGTACAGTGGTGGACGTGAACAATACTTCAGGTTTTGGAAATTCAAAAAATAATGCTGTGGTTGCAACTTACACTTATCATAATCCCAAACTTGAAAAGGAAGGAAAGATTGATGTGGAATCTCAGGGAATTGCTTACTCTCTGGATAATAGCAAAACCTGGACAAAATATGATGCAAATCCTGTCCTGAAAAATCCGGGAATCCGGGATTTCCGCGATCCTAAAGTTTTTAGAGACAGCAAAAGACAACAGTGGATCATGATTCTGGCAGCCCAGGACAGAATTCACATTTACCAATCAAAAGATCTCAAGAAATGGGAATTCCAATCTGAATTCGGAAAGGAGTTAGGCGGTCACGGGGGCGTTTGGGAATGTCCGGACTTATTTCCGCTGATCGTAGAAGGAACCAACGAAGAAAAATGGGTGATGATTGTAAACATCAATCCGGGAGGTCCGAACAATGGTTCTGCAGGACAATACTTTGTCGGCGATTTTGACGGAAAAACATTTAAAATAGATGATCATTTTGCCAAACAGCTTCACGAAGAAAAAGCAGCCTGGCTGGATTGGGGGAAAGACAACTATGCAAGTGTTTCTTTTGACAATATTCCTCAGCAAAAACGCGTAATCATAGGTTGGATGAGTAATTGGGAATATGCGCAGGAAGTTCCCACAGAAGCATGGAGAAGCAGCACAACTATAGCAAGGGAAGTTTCTCTAAAAAAAACAAAGGAGGGTTATATTCTCAAAAATATGCCGGTTTCCCAATTGAAAAATTACGAAAGAAAGAATATTAAAAAGAAAATTAAGATAGGTACTGAAAGTAAATTGATTGCTAAATCTGAGATAGATCTTACAAAAGCAGTTCTGGATTTAAGTTTAAAGCAAATGAAATCAGGCGGATATACTTTCGCATTGAAAAACAGTCTGGGTGAAACTTTGACTTTCGGTATTGATAACAAAAATCAGGAATTGTTTGTTGACCGTTCTAAGTCCGGAAAGACAGGTTTCGGAAATCATTATGCTGAACCGATTACAAAAGCACCGCTTTCTCAAACTTATTCCGCTGCGGAAATAAAATTGGTTCTTGACAAAACATCCATAGAAATATTTTTCAACAACGGCGAAAAAGTACTGACAGAAATCTTCTTCCCGAACGAAAGTTTTTCAGAACTGACATTGTCGACAGACACCAAAGGAAGCGCTTTGAGTCTCAGTGCATATCAGCTTAATATTAAATAAAAACTATATCATATGAAGAAATATAAAATGGCAATAGCACTCTGCCTTCTTCCTTTTTCCTACGTTTTTGCACAGGAAATTGTTAAAGGCAAAGTGTTAGCGCCCAATCAGAAACCACTAAGCGGCGTCACTGTAACGGTTTCCGAAACTGGCGCTGCAACAACTACCGATGGCAGCGGTGCATTTCAAATTAATGATTTAAAGAAAGGCCATACGCTGGTATTTACATATCCGGATTATTCTACGCAAGAAGTTTTGGTCGATGAAAAAACCGTTCTCAACATTGTTCTCGCTTCCGAAAAAGTGAAAAGCATTGATGAAGTTGTGGTTACGGGCTATACAAAGCAGAAAAAAGCCGATATCACCGGAGCTGTTTCCATAGTAGATATGAAAGACCTCAACAAACAGGGCGAGCCCAATCCCATCAAATCTTTGCAGGGAAGAGTGGCCGGAGTTAATATCTCAACTGACGGATCGCCTTCCGGTGGAAATACAAAAGTATTGATCCGTGGCGTTGGAACGTTGAACAATACAGACCCGTTGTACGTAATCGACGGTGTGCCTACAAAAGCCGGAATGCACGAGTTGAATCCCGGAGATATTGAAACGATGCAGGTTCTGAAAGATGCATCATCAGCAAGTATCTACGGTTCGCGGGCTGCTAATGGAGTGATTATTATTACCACCAAAAAAGGTAAAAAAGGGAAGATGAGAATCGACCTGAATTATTATTCCGCCTATTCGCAATATGCTAAGAAAACGGAGGTTCTTAATGCAAAAGAATTCGGCGAAGTACTTTGGCGTGCCAATATTAACGATGGTTTGAATCCTAACCTCAACAATCTCAGTTATAACTTCGATTGGGGTGTTCAGAATGGTATGCCTACACTGTATAACAGCTTCGTCCCTGAATATCTGGATGCTGCGAAAACCATCAAATCTGCCAACACAAACTGGTATGATGAAGTGTCTCAAACCGGTGTAGCCAATTCCCTGGATGTTTCTGCTTCCAGTGCTTCTGAGAAAGGATCGTATTTTTTTTCTATGGGATATTATGACAATGACGGCATTGTAAAACTTACCAATTTCAAAAGATTGTCCGCCCGTGTCAATACGTCCTACAACTTTTTTGATGGTAAATTAAAGATAGGTGAAAATTTTACCTTTAATAAAACCAACGAACTTATGGATCCCGGAGTTCTTGATCCCGCTTTGAGAGCACTGCCTATTATTCCCGTTCATACAGTTGACGGAATCGGATGGGGCGGCCCTGTTGGAGGGATGAATGACCGTCAGAATCCTGTACGTCTTTTGGAATACAACAAAGATAACGGTTACCGCTACCAAAGATTCTTCGGAAATGTATTTGCAGAATTGCAGATCTTAAAGAATCTGACTTTAAGATCAAGCTTCGGTATCGACTTTTCTAACTATTACAAGAGAATGCTTCAAAGAAGTTATGTTTCCGGTTATCTTCAGAATAATACGAATGCCGTGAATATTGATCAGTCCGATACGGAAAAATGGACCTGGACAAACACGCTGCAATATACTGCGAAAGCTGGTAATCATCATTTTGATGTTTTGGGAGGTACAGAAACGTACCGAGATACTTTCAACAATACATGGTTGAGAAAAGAAGGCTTTTTAATTGAAACATCAGATTATATGTATCCCGATGCAGCTACCGGAGATGCTTTTAACGGCGGAAGTTCCACGTATTACAGCTTGTTGTCTTACTTTGGTAAATTCTCTTATGATTATGACAACCGTTATTTGTTCTCAGCAACAGTACGCTATGATGGCTCTTCACGTTTCGGAAAAAATAACCGTTTTGGAACATTCCCCGCCTTTTCACTTGGATGGAGAATCAATAAAGAAGATTTTGCTGAAAAAGTCATTCCTTTTTTCTCAGATCTTCGGCTCAGAGCTGGCTGGGGACAGACCGGAAATCAGGAAATAAGCAACTCGGCTGTTTATTCGCTTTACATCGCTAATTATGCAGGCGGCAATCCTACTTGGGCTACTTCATATGGATCGGCTTACGATATTTCAGGCGTGGGAAGTGGTTTGTTGCCATCTGGATTTATCGCCACCCAAACAAAAAACGATGATTTGAGATGGGAAACTACCACACAGACAAACCTCGGTTTGGATTTCGGATTTTTTAACCAAAAACTGACAGGAAGTTTAGATGTTTATCAAAAAGAGACGAAGGATATTCTTGTATTGCCGCCATATCTGGCAGTGATAGGTGAAGGCGGAAACCGCTGGATCAACGGTGCATCTATGAAAAACAAAGGAATTGAAATTGTTCTAGGCTATCAGGACAAAACATCCGGTGGATTTGGATATGAGATCTCGGGTAATTTCTCTATGAATGATAATAAGATTACGGAATTGCCGCAATCCGTCATTAACAATTATGGTGGGAATGGTACAACAGATAACATTCTTGGAAGACCAATCAATTCGATGTATGGCTATGTTGCAGACGGACTTTTCAGGACGCAGTCAGAAGTTGACAATTCTGCAACACAGCCGGGAAAAGGACTTGGTAGAATCCGTTATGCAGATTTGAATTCTGACGGAATCATCGATGATAAGGACAGAACCTGGATCGGAAATCCTAATCCTGGATATATGTATGGCGTCAACCTTAACTTTTCCTACAAAAACTTTGATCTGTCAACCTTCTGGCAGGGCATCGGTGATGTGGATATCATCAATGCTAAAAAATATCAGACCGATTTCTGGAGTGTGGATGATGTGGGTTCCAACAAAGGAATAAGATTGTTAAACGCATGGTCTCCAGCCAATCCGAATTCTGATATTCCATCACTGACGACTGTTGACAGCAATGCAGAATCCAGATTCTCATCCTACTATGTGGAAAATGGAAGTTACTTAAAATTAAGAGTGTTGCAACTGGGTTATAGTATTCCGAAAGATGTGCTTGAGCAATACAAAATATCCAATTTCAGACTTTATATCAGCGCGCAGAATCTTTTGACCATCAAGTCCAAAAGCTTTACAGGCATCGATCCTGAAACACCGGCATTTGGTTATCCATTACCGATGACTTTCAATTTTGGAGTTAATTTATCCTTATAAATTCAAATATTAAAACAATGAAAAAATATATACTGATCACAGCGGCCTGCGCCTTTTTGCTTGGCACTTCTTCTTGCAGCGATTTTCTTGAGAATGAGCCGAGAGGCGTACTTGCAGAAGCTGATGTGGTAACACCTCAAAACGTAGATGGCTTTGTGGTTTCTGCCTATGCAGCTCTTGGAAATGACCATTATGATACCCCTTTCAGCCTTTGGCCTTATGGGAATGTTCGTTCAGATGATGCTTATAAAGGTGGCAGCGGAACCAATGATATTCAGACATTTCACTTTTTTGAAATATCAAGTAATATCCGTTCGGATTTCGGCGAATTAGACCGTCTTTGGTCTTTGCATTATGTAGGTATCGGACGGTGCAACAAAGCAATATCGGCGCTTAACCAGCTTTCTGAAGCACAATATCCGGAAAAGCAAAAGCGTATTGCCGAGATGAAATTCGTGAGAGGTCATTTTTACTTCCTTCTAAAAACACTTTTCAAATATGTGCCTTACGTAGATGAAAATACGCCGATAGAGGAATATCCAAAAATCTCAAACCGTGCAAAAACTGACCAGCAGCTTTGGGAAGCTATTGCCACTGATTTTGAATTCGCTGCAGCCAATCTACCGTCTACACAGCCAGAAGTCGGAAGACCTAAGAAAAGTGCTGCTTATGCGTATCTCGCAAAAGCTAGACTTTACCAGGCTTATGAGCAGGACGATAACTACACCGTGACACAAATTAATCCTGCTACACTTCAGAAATCTATTGATGCCGCAAATCAGGTCATCGGAAACTATACCTTGGAATCGGATTTTGGATATAATTTCCTTCCGGGAACTCATGAAAACGGTCCTGAATCGGTTTTCTCCATTCAATATTCTGACAATGACGGGACACTGTTCGGAAGATTGAACTACGGTGATGTGCTTTCTTTGCCACAAGGATTAGGATGCTGTGATTTCCATAAACCTAGCCAGAATCTTGTAAATGCTTTTAAAACAACACCTCAGGGTCTCCCGATGTTTGACACTTACAACGAAACCGATTTGAATTATAACCAACTCAACAATTACAAAGTAGACCCGAGACTTTATCACACAGTAGCTCTGCCTAGTTTGCCGTGGAAATATGAGGAAAACAAGATCTATCAGGAGAGCTGGAACAGAAGTCCCGGAACCTACGGTTATTATGCATCGCTGAAGGAAAATGTTCCGGTGGGATGTGGCTGTACGGTGAATGTGGATCCGTTTTACGGAAATTCCAAAAACAGGATCATCATACGGTATTCTGACGTATTGCTGATGAAAGCTGAAGCACATATTGAACTTGGACAGATCAACGAAGCTTTGCCCTTGATCAATCAGGTAAGGCAACGTGCCGGAAACAGTACGGTTTTAACTGGAAGTTACACCAGCAACAATCTGATCAGCAAATATGAACCGGGCATTAATTGTACATGGAATCAGGATTTTGCACGAAAAGCACTCAGATGGGAAAGAAGAATGGAGTTTGCAATGGAAGGCAGCCGATTCTTCGACCTTGTAAGATGGGGTACAGCTGCAAGTACTATGAACACCTATTATTCTGGCGAAAAAACAAAAAGATCGTACTACTCTCAAGCTGGTTTTGACCACGGAATTGAAGAGTTTTGTCCGATTCCTTTAGCCCAGATCAACTTCAGCCAGGGATTATACAAACAAAATAATGGTTACTAAATACAAAAATTTATGAAAACAATTATTAATAAATTCCATAAAGCAATTCTGTTGCTTGTATTAGGAATATTGATTTGTTCTTGTGATAATGAAATCGAAGACGGACTTGTAACGGAAGTTTCTGTAAATGTTTCTTCCTTTAAAGTGAATGGTGTTGTTGGAGAGATTGACAATAAGAATGATAAAATAACAATTTCTCTGCCGTATGGAACAAGTGTGAAATCATTATCGCCGTCAATCGAAATTCCACAGGGTGCATCCATTTCACCAGAATCGGGAACAACTTTGGACTTTTCGCAGCCTGTGAAATTCCGAGTGAAAAACGGCAATATTTATAAAGATTACCAAGTAAGTATTATGGCTAATGTTCCGATTATCAGTTTTAAAATTAACGGATTGTCTGCAACCATCAATCATTCCAGCAAAAGCATTTCGCTCACGATGCCCGAAGGAACCAATCTTACAGCATTGAAGCCTGAAATAGTAATGGCATCCGGCGTGAACATTAATCCTGCATCTGGTAGTGCAATTAATTTCAGCAATCCTGTTCAGTTTACCGTTTCAAATTCCAATCTCACCGAAATATATACTGCAAAAGTAACAACTCCTGTGTCGGGACCTATGGTTGCATTTATAGGTATGGCTGGAACCAGAACTGGATTGACAAATCCTGACGAAATCGCAGCATCTGACTGGCTTTTTGGAAAGTTTTCCGGAGCGGTTTACATTTCTATGGCAGATTTGGCAAGTGGAGCCGCAAGCTTAACTGGAATTAATATCATCTGGTGGCATTTTGATTCCGCTGTTGCACTTCCCGGCGAGTCAACTAATGCAAATGTGACTGGAAAAATTAAGACCTATTTAAATGCTGGTGGAAATATCTTACTGACCGGATTTGCGTCCCAATATGTTGATGCTTTAGGTATTGTCCCCGCCGGAAAAGGCCCCAACAATGTTTTTGGAGATTTTCTTCCAAATGGATTTATAGATACAGGAAGTGATTGGGGTATTTCTTTCAAAGGTCACGAAAATCATCCCGCATTTATGGGACTTCAAACCTACGAACAGGGAAAAGCGAATCTTCTTCAGAAAGGGACATTCAGGCTAAATCACACAGCCTGGTGGTTTTTACCAGAGTGGGGCGGATATGTGAATGGCGCAGGCTGGAGAAACCAAACCGGCGGTAATAATCTTGCAAGTGAGGGCTGGGACAATAATCTGGATGGAAGAGTAGGCATCGCTGAATTCCCGGGCGGAACTGCCAATAAAAAATGCATGGTCATTTCAATGGGTGCTTATGACTGGTACAACGAAACTGCAAATGGAACTCCAAGCCAGCCTAATGGTTTTTTGGATAATATCAAAAAACTGACGGAGAACAGTCTTAATTATCTTGTAACAAATTAATATAAAACCAATGACATTCAAAAAAATATATTTAGCATCTGTGATGGCACTGGCAACTTTTTCCTGCCAGGATAATGATTCTGTCGCAGACGTGAATCCAGATGAGATTTTCAGACAGACCAATATCTTTCCGCAACCTCCCAATCAGTGGATGGAAAATGGAAATCCTTACTACACTGCAGGATATGTAGGTGACGTAATGCCATATTATGAAAACGGAAAATTCCATCTTTTCTTCCTTCACGATGCCAAAACAAAACCTGCCGGTGAGGGATTTCACGATATTCACAGCTTTGAAACCAGCAATTTTAAAGATTTTAATTACCAAGGGCGACAAATTCCCTATGGTACATCTTCTGAACCAGATTTCGGGGTTGGTACAGGAAGTATGGTAAAGGCAGGCAACACTTATTATTACTATTATACAGGACACAATGCTATAGAATCCTTTTTGTCTTCCAATCTACGGGAAAGTGTTCTTTTGGCAACCAGCACAGATATGAAAAACTGGACAAAGTCTAATAATTTCAAAATTACTGCACCTGCAGGATATTATGATTATGAGTTCCGTGACCCGCACGTTTTCTTCAATTCTGAGGATGGAAAATACTGGATGTTGGTATCAGCACAGACATCAGACAAAAAAGCAGTTGTGCTGAAATTTACTTCCAACGATCCTGCAAACGGTAACTGGAAAGTGGAAAACCCAATTTATACCACCACCACATCAGAAAATTACATTATGCTGGAGTGTCCCGACCTTTTCAAAATGGGGAATTACTGGTACCTCCTCTTTTCCGAAAATTGGAGCAACAACACCGGAACTCATTACCGAATGTCAAACTCACCAAATGGACCGTGGATAACGCCTTCAAATGACAGACTCGATGGTTCATACTTTTATGCTGCAAAAACAGTTTCGGATAATACAGACCGTTACATTGTAGGCTGGACAGCCAGAAAAGTTCCTGAAAGCAATACGGGTGGAAAAGACTGGGGTGGAAACATTGTATCTCATAAATTAGGTCAGAATTCTGATGGAACTTTGGCAGTGAAACCAATTTCCACGGTAGAGTCTGTGTTTGGGCAATCTGCTGCACTTGTGATTGACAAAATCTCAGGTAATGCCTCTCAGAATGGGAACAGTTTTAATTTGTCTGCCAATTCTCAGGTGATGTTCGGAAAACTTCAGAAAGCAAATCAGATCACATTTACACTAAATGCTGCGGCAGGCGGAAAGTCAGGCTTAATATTGGCGCAGGATAATTACGGAAAAAACGGATTCAAAATTTCGTTCGAACCTTCTGCCAACCGAATCGCAAGTTATGTGGTGAACAACGGAAGCGATGAGTTTGCCAATGAATATAAACTAAATGGTATTTCAGGAACAAGCTACAATGTAACGGTTCAGATCAGCAATGATATCTGTGTGGTCTATGTCAATGACAGAGTAGCATTCAGCAACCGCGTCTATGATGTTGTAAACAAAAAATGGAGTATTTTTGGGACAGCTGAGAGTTCATTTAGTAATATTAATATCAAAAATCCATAAAAGATGTTTCTTAATAAAAAAATAAATGCAGTCAGTTTCGGAGAGGTGCTTTTCGATGTTTTCGGAGAAGAAAAGAAAATTGGTGGTGCACCGCTCAATCTGGCACTCAGAACGGCCTCCTTCGGCTTTCCGGTTGCTATGATAAGTGCTGTTGGCAATGATCTGGACGGTAGATTGATCTGTGATTATATCAAAAATAATCAAATCAGTACAGACGCAATTGTCAAGATAACTGGTTATGATACAGGAATTGTGCAGGTGACACTTAATGAGCGCGGATCTGCATCATACGAAATCAAATTCCCTTCTGCCTGGGATTTTATAGAAGCAGACCGAAAGACTAAAAATGTGGTAGAAAGTGCTGACGTTTTTTTCTATGGAAGTCTGGTATGCAGAAATGATGTCTCTCAGAAAACACTTTTTAGTCTGTTAGAATGCAACCGAAAAATGTTCAAAGTATTCGATGTGAATCTAAGAAAGCCTTTTTACACAGTTGAGCTTTTGGAAAAATTGATGAATAAATCAGATTTTATCAAATTCAATGATGAGGAAATTCTTGAGATCGCCACTGAATTAGGATTCAAATCAGATCATCTTGAAGAAAACGTTCGTTTTATTTCACAGAAAACAAAAACACCTTCCATCTGCGTCACGCTCGGAAAACACGGTTCAATTCTGTTGTGGGAAGGAAAAGTATACAGGCACTCCGGCTATCCTGTGCAAGTTTCTGACACTGTGGGTGCAGGCGATTCATTTTTAGCAAGTCTGATTGCCAAGTTATTATCAAATAAGAATCCTGAAGAAGCGATGGATTTTGCCAGCGCTGTAGGTGCAATTGTAGCGAGCAAATCAGGAGCAAATCCATTAATTACACCATCTGATATTGAAAAATTTTTGGGTAAAATCTTTTCGGGATCTTAATACAATAATTTTTTTGGTTTTTTAATCGCAAATGTCTCGTCTTGCATCATCGCAAGACGAGACATTTTTTTTACATCAATGGTAAATTGATTTCTTTTTTGTTCTAGGATTCAGCAGATAATATTGCTATTCCGAAAGCTTTTAGCAGGTACTGTTAAGTTAGTTTGATTCTAGATAACGGTTCGATAAAAGACATTTGCTATAAGGCATTTTCATCTACACTACCCAAATTGTTTTTTCCAGTTGATCTTCATATGGGCATACGTTGAGTTGTTTTCTGCCTCTTGCCATTTTTTAAAAAAGATGTCTGCGGATTTCGCTTTTTCAGGATCGCCTGTGCCTCGCTTTAGTCTCTTATATTCTGCTTTTTCATCATACTTTTTCCCACCTTTATAATTGTAATATCGGCGCGCCCTGGTAAAACCCATCTGCAGATATTTTCTGGCCATATCTGCACCTACAAAGTCATCTTTTTCCAGATATTTTAAAAAAAGGCTGAAGATCTTAACTGAACTTTCCTGTGCGATCTCTGAATTTTTAAAACGCCAGTATTGTCCGATTTCTGTTTTGTATGGTTCACAAATTAAAACGCCTTGCTCACCTTTGCCCACCTTATACTTTTCTGGATGTTCCCGGTAATTTATATCGGGTTTCCAGGCATACGTCTCAGTCTTAAAATTTAGGTAACTTGGTTTACGATCACTCATAAAGATGCAGTAACAAACGGAATGCCTTTACAAGTTTTAACTGCAGGACAATTTTGTAGATTAATCAATTAAAAATTTAATAAATTGTTTTTATCTTTTAATTTTGCTCTTCAGCATTTTTGTTCATAGGTAAGGTTTGGGACCTGTACATTTGTAGAACAGCGATGATGATATATAATCTTAATAAATAATAATTTACTGCAGAAAGATATTGATATTATAAATTTCACAGCTACACGTAAAATACGATACTTCAAGTCCATTATTTTAAAGGTAATATTTTATACCTTTACTACAACAATAATATTATATGAATACCAAACTGTCAACAGATAAATCGGTAAGGCAGATAGAGATTTTCAAAGTCAGCGGGAACATCACAAGTCCTTATCTGGATGATGTTTCCGTTGAAGAACCTTTGGAAATCAGGGTTTTATATCGAAATGGTGAGACAGAGATCCATAAGAATATTTCGGTCACGATGAGAACGCCTGGAAATGATGCAGAGCTTGCTGCGGGATTCTTGTTTACCGAAGGTATCATTTCCAGTCAGGATCAAGTTAAAAACATAGAAAATCGGCTTTCAAACTGTGCAACTTCTTCTCAAAATCTAATTACTGTTGAGCTCGAAGATCATTTTACACCTAACTTAATGAATGCCGAAAGAAACTTTTATACCACTTCCAGTTGTGGCGTCTGCGGAAAGGGTTCAATCGAAGCGATCAGAACAGTGAGCGTTTTTGAACAGATTAAAAAGGAATTTACAAAAATCGAACTAGATGTTCTTTATCAGCTGTCTGACAGACTAAGATCTTTTCAGAACAATTTTACAGCTACCGGTGGCATTCACGCATCTGGAATTTTTGATACTGCTGGCAATCTTCTTGCTATTCGTGAGGACGTTGGAAGGCATAATGCATTGGATAAATTGATTGGCTATGCACTTTCCGCAAACCTTTTACCCCTCAAGAATCATATTTTGCTTCTAAGCGGGAGAGCGAGTTTTGAGCTGATTCAGAAAGCTGCGATGGCTGGAATAACAGCGATTGCAGCGATTGGCGCTCCATCGAGCCTGGCCGTTGATCTGGCAAAAGAATTTGATATGACCCTCATTGGTTTTCTTCGGGATGATAGGTTCAATATCTACCATTTGGGGACTCATTTTAAAATAGAAAATCTATTATGAAAATTAGAATTAAAGATAATTCCGTGCGATTTCGCCTTACCCAGTCAGAAGTAGCTTTGCTGGGGCAAGCAGGTATAGTTTCCTGTACCACAGCGTTTACGAGCCTTCCTCTGGTCTATGCCATCGAAAGTTATCCAGAGAGTGAACTTTCAGTATCATTTACAGAAAATAAAATCCTGTTGAAAATGCCTGAGGAAATGGTGAAGGAATGGGTTTCTACCGACAGGGTAGGATTCGACGGACAGTCGGGTTTGGTAAAGGTCTTGGTAGAGAAAGATTTTGTATGTATCGATAATTCACTCGAGGATCAAAGCGATAATTATCCCAACCCCAATCTGGAATGTTGATTTAATTTCTGTATTAAAAAATTAGAATATGAAAGACAAACCATCATCTGACCAAAATAAATTGGAAATTCATAGATTACCTTCACCTCATTCACCATATGCTCTTAGGGACCTAAAACTTAAAGATCCCAAAAACTGGGCTGCAGGAGCACCTGCAGTAGTCCACTCAATGGAGCAGCTGGTAAGAAACGCATCCGTTGGCCGTGGTGGGAGAGCACTTTTCAGTATGAATCAGTTTGACGGGTTTGACTGTCCAAGTTGCGCTTGGCCCGATCCGGATGATGACCGATCGAGCCTCGGTGAATATTGTGAAAGTGGAGCCAAGGCATTGGCCGAAGAGGCTACTTCCAAAAAAATAGGGGCTACTTTTTTCAGGGAAAATTCGGTCTACGATCTGGCAAAACTTACGGATTTTGAGATCAGTCAGCTAGGCAGGATATCTAGGCCTATGTATCTTCCGGAAGGTGGGTCCCACTATCAGCCGATAAGCTGGGATGATGCCTTTACAAAAATTGCCGAAAAACTGAATGCACTCGAGTCGCCGGATGAAGCTATTTTTTACACCTCCGGGCGAACTTCCAACGAGGCAACTTGGGTGTACCAGCTGTTTGGCCGTGAGTTTGGAACCAATAACTTCCCGGATTGTTCCAACATGTGCCACGAAACCTCAGGTTATGCGCTGTCAAGAAGCATCGGTTTCGGGAAAGGTACTGTGAAGCTGGAAGATTTTTATAATACTGATCTGATTGTGATCATCGGACAGAATCCTGGTACCAATTCGCCGCGAATGCTATCAGCGTTAACCAAGGGAAAGAAAAACGGTGCAAAGATCATTGCCATCAACCCGCTTCCCGAAGCTGGTCTGAAGGGATTTAAGGATCCTCAGAATGTTCGTGCCATATTGAATAAGCCTTTCGAGTTATCTGATCTCTATCTTCCGGTAAAGATCAATGGTGATATGGCACTTCTGAAAGCACTTCAGATCTTATTGTTGGAGGAAGAAGATAGAAATCCGGGCAAAGTGCTCGACCACGATTTTATTGCAAATAAGACAGGCGGATTTGAAGAACTTGCCAGAGAACTTAGATTATATGATCTCTCATTTTTGGCGGAGGAGTGTGGCATTTCGTTGGAAGATCTAAGGGAAGCTGCAAAGATGATCGCCGCCAAGAAGAGAATGATCGTTTGTTGGGGAATGGGAATTACACAACAGAAAAATGGGGTGGAAATGATCTACAATATTGTAAATATTCTTCTGATGAAGGGAAGTATCGGAATTCCTGGTGGAGGTGCATGTCCTGTTCGCGGTCACAGCAATGTCCAGGGAAACAGAACATTGCTGATCAATCATCATCCGACGACAGAGCAACTGGACAAGCTGGAGAATTATTATGGTTTCAAAGTTCCGAGAAAAGGCGGCTATGACGTGGTGAATGCGCTGAAAGCAATGCACGAAGGAAAAGTGAAATTTATGTTCTGTATGGGTGGCAACTTTCTTTCTGCTGCACCGGATACCACATTTACCGCTGAAGCTATGCGAAAATTGGAAATGTCTGTAATGGTTTCCGTTAAGCTAAACAGAAATCATTTAATCCACGGCAAAGAAGCATTAATATTGCCTGTGATCTCGCGAAGTGAAAAAGACATTTTCAACGGTCAGTTACAGCACGTGAGTACAGAAAACTCTATGGGTGTTGTAGAATGGTCAAGAGGTGTATTGGAGCCAATTTCCGAACATCTGATCAATGAAACGCACGTAGCTTGCAGGATGGCAAAAGCAGTTCTTGGATCACGCTCCGTGATCAATTGGGATCGATTTATCAATAGCTATGATGAGGTTCGGAATGATATTGAACAGTGTATTCCTGGATTTGAAAACTACAATGAAAGAGTAGTCCAAAAAGGCGGTTTTTATCTTCCGAATGATCCTAGGGATGGTAAGTTTACAAGTGAAAAGCACAAGGGAAAGGCGTCGTTTAATGTGACGGCTGTTCCCGATAATTCCTTGACAGATGACGAATATCTTATGGGAACTACAAGAACGCACGATCAGTTCAATACAGTGGTGTACGGACTGGACGATCGTTATCGAGGTATTTTTAATGAGAGGCGGGTAATCATGATGAATGAAAATGATATCAGAGAAGCCGGACTGAATGTAGGAGATAAAGTCGACCTATTCAATTATGATGATGATATTGAAAGAATAGCCCCGCTGTTTGTGGTTGTAAAATATCCCATTCCAAAGAAAAGTACAATGACGTACTTTCCGGAAACCAACGTCTTGGTATCAATTAACAACGTGGTAAATGGTGCCAATATGCCGGCATCCAAATATGTGCGTATCAAAATTCGCAGGCATGACCCTGATGTTTTTAACAGGATAGAGAATCATATTATCTCAGCAACTGGTACACACAGTCAATAATAAACGGAGGTGGAACTTTATTGATTATTAAATAAAAAAAAATAAAACCTATCTACAAAATACACCAACTACATATTTAAAGCTCAGATTATTATCTTTTTTAGGATCTCTGAAACTTTCAACAGTTCTTCCGGGGTGTTGACATTGAAAAGCGTATCAGGTTTTGAAGGTTGAATGATCAAAGTATCATTGTTAATCAAAGCCCTTCTTAGCGATGTATTTCTCGTTTCTAGACAAGTATTAAGGATTGTATAGCTTTTAGGTTCCCAAATGGTGATCAACGGCTCAGGCAAATGGTCAGTGGGGTTTTGATAGGCTGTTGCGATTTTATCAGCATTTCTGGATTTAATAAGGAATTCAAGGGACTCACTGTCAAGAAGGGGGAGATCACAGGCAACCACGATCCATGCTGCATCTGGATTGATTTTAAAAGCAGAAAGCAGTCCGGCTAATGGACCGATATCGGAAAAAGTATCGCTTAAAAACAGGTAGTCCTGATCCAGATCTGACGATTGTTCCTGTCTACAGGAGATATAGACTTTATCACACAAAGGAGCTAGCAGATCAGCCATATAATAACGCTGCTCTTTTCCGTGCCAGTTGATTTTATCTTTTGGCTTTCCCATCCTTATGCTTTTTCCTCCTGCCAGCACCAGACCATTGAGGACGGGAAGTTTACTCACTTTTGCAACCATCTTTTAAATTTGCTGATTCTCAATGCAAATATACTCAATGACAAGTAGTTTTTTTATGCTTAAATTATTTCCAATATTATCCAATGGGTCTATGATTGTATCTACAATGCGGAAAAAAACATTACTTCTAATGAATCCGCGCAGGGATATCAACATTTTTAAACTGCCGTTATACAACAAATTAGGATGTTATCACCATTTTGAAATTGATGATCATATTTTATTTAGAGATTTTTTCTATTATCCATAGTACTACTGAAATTAAGATAGATGATAGCCCTGAACAAAAGCAGTAGCCAATCTTTAAAAGTTTAAAAATGCAGAATTATCACACAAAAGGACATAATTGGTTTAAGAATACTAGATATATTTTTTTTCATTGACTGTACAAAGCCACCAAATCAGTTGGAAAAGGCGGTTGCAATCTTGTATTTAATCTGTATAATTTTACTTTATTTTCTTATAAATCGACTGCATCGTAGCTTCATCCAACGCTTTCATATCTACTAGTTTAAGGCTTTTCACCATTGGTAAAGTCGTAGTTTTATAATGCTGAAAATGGGAAGTCTGAAGGTGCTTTTGATAAGCTTCCTTATCGGCATAAATTTCCACAATCCTTAACTGCGTTGGGTTTTCTATCTGCCACATCGGGAATATGGCTAATACTCCCGGTTCCACTTTTACCGATGCCGCAGCTTCTTCTTTCAGAATTTCTTTATAAATTTCCAAATATTCAGGTACAATTTCGATTTCGGAAATACGAACCATCATATCTGGTTTTATAACTTGAATAGTTGGCTCATTGATATTGGTCAATAAAGTATTGGCTTGCGTTGCACCAATTAACTGATTAATGATGCTACTCAAATCTTTCAATTCCTTATCAGTAATTCCCATGTTTTTGCCAATTGCCAAATGTGATTTCAACTGAGTCTCCACACCTTCCATTGAGGCAAGGGCAGCGATGGTTACCAATTCTCTTTGGCGATAACTCAATATATCACTCGCAAAAATATCGGAAAATAGATGTTCTTTTAAAAAAGCATCGATGCGTGGCACAAATTCTCCAAAACCTGGTGCAGGCCTGGCTTGCGGTGTATTTGTTAATTCCTCCAGCGTTTTCCTGCCCTGTTCATATTTGTCGGGATTGCTGTTTTGAGTGATGGCTTTACCTTCTCGATCTTTTAATCCTTTTGCCTGGCGATCTTTCAAAACGTCCGAAAAAGCAGCAATTGCATTCAAACTCCGCGGAAACCCGCAGTAAGCATACAATTGTGTGAGGGTTTCTTTAATTTCGCTGACGGTGAGGCCATTATTCAATCCCTCGTTCAACTGAATTTTCAATACATCTATTTTGCCCGTTGCGGTGGTAGCCGAAATGCCCGCAAGACTTTTTTCCTGCGCATTCAGCGCTGATTTTTCCTGTGCATTCATTGTCATACTTGTTAGGGAAAATGCAATTGACAGCATTATCCATTTAAATTTTAAACATTTCATTATTTCTGAATTTGTTGATGCGCCAAATCGTAATCCTTATTAATTACCGTTTCCAGCAGGATGTTTTCATTGGTTACCGGGCTGCTATTGGTGGCAAGATGTGAAAACCAACTGGTTGCGGTAGCGCCTTGGTAAAGCTCTACGATGGATGCTATTTCAATCACATCGCCGGCTTTCAAATGTATTGCGGGTTTTCCACTTTCCTTATACAACATTGTTGCCAGATTATTTATGAGATATTCATACCTGAATTTTAACTAATTGATCTGATGATTTTTGCTGGAACACCGCCCACTACAACGTTATCGGGTACATCTTTTGAGACCACCGCACCTGCTGCAACTACCGCATTTTCACCGATCGTAACGCCGGGAAGAATGGTGGCATTAGCACCAATCCACGCATTCTTCTTGATGTGGATCTTACCTGGCACGAGACTATGCCTCTGATTTGGGTCAATGGGATGACCTTCAGAAAGCAAACTGACTTTCGGGGCAATAAGTACATTATCTTCGATGATAATGCCGCCAAGTGCCAGAAAAGTACAGTCGAAATTGATAAAGACATTTTTTCCGATTTGCAGATTTTTTCCGTTGTTAATATACAAAGGCGGAAAGACAGCCACACTTTCATCGGTGATTTTGCCTGTAATTTCACTTAGAATTTGCAAGATTTCTAAGGGATTATGACTGCTGTTCATTTTCTGCAGCAATCCGATAGTGGAAAATGACGCAGAACGTAATTCTGAAATCTGAAGATGATTCGGCATAACAGTTTCGCCATCTGCCAATTCATTGAATATATTGTTTTCTATTTTTCTCATAAAGTAATTTGTGGTACAAAATTCCGTTCAAAAGAGCTCTTATTTATGCTATTAAATACGCTAATGATGTCAAATATTTCTTATTTTGGTGTTTTAATAAAATTAGATGATAAAAAGTTTCTTTCAAAAAATAGTTTTTTTAGAAATAAAGGACAGTCTTTCTTTTACCGAAAGTGTTTTAAAACATTATCATACGCACTTGTTTTGTCATCGCGGAAGCATCAAATTTTTGTTCAATGAAGAACCGATGACCAGTAAAGCCGGACAGTTTTTGTTTTGGTTTGCCGAAAGCCGATTGACACAGATACAGACCAGCAAGGGATTCAAAGCCACTATCCTTTTAGCAGAAAAAGACTTTTTAATCGATAATGTTCCCGACCAGGGCTGGAGTATCAATGCCCAGTTACATTCAAGAGTTTTTCCCGTGAAAAATATTGCTACGATTGAAGAAAAAGAAAGAATTATGAACAATTTTAAATGGATCAATCAGCGTTTTGAAGAAACAGAACACCGCTTTTACAACGAAGCCTTAAACCTTCAAATGCGAATTTTCATTTTGGAGATGTGGCATACTTTCGCAAACGAATACGAACAACGCCGCCACAGCCTGCAAACCGGAACACTTTATCAGCAATTTATCAATCTCTTGCGGCAACATAGCCTTACACAGAGGGAAGTGAAGTATTACAGCAATTTGCTGCACATTACACCAAAATACCTCAACCATCTTTGTAAAATCCATTCAGGTGTTACGGCGTCACAATGGATACAGCGCCACGCGAAAGAGCGTATTATTTTGTTACTGGAAAACCGAAATCTCAACATCTCCGAAATTGCAGATGAAATGCAGTTCAGCAGCCGATCTTTTTTTACGAGGTATGTGAAGAAGTTGCTGGGTGTAACGCCAGGAGTGTTCAGGGAAAGGTTGTTTTGATAATGATTGTGACGTTGTTTTGCATTGAGTTTTAAAAGTGTTTTAATAATAAAGTGGAAGGAGAAAAAAATACAAAAGGGATTTCCGGTATTTTGATACATCATTAAAGTTTCCTGGAGATTATTTTCGGCATAAGGTTAAAAAGCCTTTTGTCATTAATAATCCAAACCTCGTAAATATGTGCTATAAGTCGATACTTTTGTATCCATACAACATTGTTTAAAAAACGAACTTTGCATTATAAATAACTCCTTTTTATGAAACACTATAATGACATCTATTCTTTTAGCAGAGATATTGGGGTAGATGCTCCTGAACATCCATTATTCAGCATCACTTTTGGACACAAGAGCGATGGTGGTATAGATGATATTGTTTTTACATCTGATTTCTATATCATTTCTTTTCAAAAGTTTATATCAGGGAGTATTACCTATGGCAAAAAAGAGTTCGATCATGAACGGGGTAAGATGATATTCTTCAAGCCAAATCAAACGGTGACTTTTAAAAATGTAAAATCTGACGATGATTGTTTTTTAATTATGATTAAAGAGGATTTTTTAGCAGGCACAAACATCCATAAAGAAATACAGGATTACAGTTATTTTGAATATGAAACCAACGAAGCTTTATACCTTACTCCATCTGAAGAGGACTTAATATGGAATTTGGTAAATGTGATGCATAAAGAGGCATACAACAATACGGACGATTACAGCAAATCAATCCTTTTGTCACATTTGGGGACATTATTAAAGTATGCCCAGCGCTTTTACACAAGACAGTTTATAAACCGTATCGACATCATTGGCGCTTATGCAAGTAGATTTCAGCAATTGATTGACGATTATTACGAAAAAAAAGAATTTCAAAATAATGGTCTTCCAACTGTAGGTTATATGGCGGATAGATTAAATATATCTCCGCGTTATTTAAGCGATATACTTAAGCAGGAAACGGGAAAAACGGCCATTGAATTGATCCACATTTATTTGGTAAAAGAGGCAAAAAATCTATTAAAAGAAGGCAAAATGAATATATCTGAAATTTCTTTTTCGCTGGGATTCGAAAATGCCAACTACTTCTCAAGATTATTTAAAAAAGAAGTAGGAGTTCCGCCAAATATCTATCGAAACGAAGCTTTAAACTAATTTTTTTTTAACAATATCGACTTTGAAAAAATGCAGAGAGGGAAAATTATGTCCTTATGTCAAATCAAATAGAAATAAATAGCAATTAAACAATATAAAATGAATACAAAAGCAAAAAAATTATTAGAGACCTTTAAATTTAAAAACGGAATCGAAACAAGGAATAGGATCGCAATGGCACCAATGACAACCTGGGCAAGCAATGACGACTATACCGTTGCAGAAGACGAGATCAGACACTACGAGGCACGAAGTAAACACGTTGGTCTTGTAATTACAGGCTGCACCCGCGTAATGGCAAATGGAATAGGATTCCCTAACGAATATGCATCGTATGATGATTCCTTTCTTCCTGGTCTTAAGAAACTTGCTGATGCTGCAAAAAAGAGTGGAGCACCTGCAATCCTTCAGATCTATCACGCAGGCAATAAAGCAGTATTGGATCTTATTCCAAATGGGATCCCTGTAAGTGCAAGTGAAGTTGCATTAGCACCCTCGGCATTTTATGCAGGTGGTACAGTATCTCACGAACTTACAAATGAAGAAGTTTTGGAAATCATCAACGCTTTCGGTGAAACAACCCGAAGAGCAATTGAAGCAGGTTTCGACGGTGTGGAATTACACGGAGCACACGGATTTTTGCTTCAGAATTTCTTTTCGCCTTATTACAATCAGAGAACCGATCAATGGGGTGGATCTCCTGAAAAACGGATGAATTTTGCATCAGCCGTCATTACTGAGGTCCAAGATGTCATTAAAAAATATGCAGAAAGACCATTTGTTTTAGGATTTAGGATTTCCCCAGAAGAACCGGAGAGCTACAGAGTTCGTGATACATTTGCTTTTATTGATAAACTCATAGGATCGGGAATTGATTATCTGCATGTTTCACTTGCTGAGCTGATTGGTCAGAAGCCGTTAGATGAACAGGATGGTAATGAAACAATTTTGAAATTGATCCTCGATCACGTTGATCAAAGAATTCCTGTGATATCTGCAGGTGGAATCAAACAGGCTGATGATGCTGTCGAAGCTATAAACTTAGGATTATCGCTGGTTGCTGTTGGACACGGACTTATAATTAATCCGGACTGGGTTGAACTTATATCTAAAGGCCAAAAAGCTGATGAGGTTTTAAGTTTGTCCAAAGCCGATGAACTGGCTGTGCCTAAAAAGCTGCAGGCCTTCATCAAAATTGCCACAGGTTTCTTTAAGGTAGTTGATTAGTAATTGATTTTACATCATTTAATGTAAAGAATATTCTAAATAAATAAGCACGAAATAGTGAAATCGTATTTATTAACCTTGCATCATATCGTTGCAAGGTTTTCACGTGTATAAACAACAAAAGCCCATTCAACTGGGAATGGACTTTAACATAAATAAAAAAGAATGAATTATTTTTTGATCACTTTGAACGATTTTTCACTTCCGTTTTCCATTTGAAGTTTGATAATGTACAATCCGGAATTTAAGTTCGAGAGGTCAATTGCAGAAGATGCAGCACTAGATTTAACTTGTCTTCCTGCAGTATCAAAGACTAAAATAGATTTTGCACCTTTGATGTCTGATATGTTAAGGATATCAGTTACAGGATTTGGATATACAGAGACTTTTAATTTGCCAAGTTCTGTTGTTGCCAATGTCTCATTAGCCAATACATTTAAAGTATAATCTTCAGCCTGGCCGAAGTTTCTGGCGATGTCACAAGGATTTGTAAAATTGCTTGATGCCAGCGGAGCGGAGTATGACCATTCTTTTTTGACACGCATCCTCGTCTGCCCAAGTTTGGCACCGGAAGGAACAGCGATGTTTCCTAAAGCTGTTTTACCATCCTCACCGGTTGAATTGTCTATAAACAGAGATCCATCTCCAAAATAGACTTCCCCGGCATCATTCAGGCTTCCATTCTGATTCCAGTCTACGAATACAACAAAGTAAGATTTCTTTCCGTCATTGGCGTCACTTTTTCCCGCGACAGATAATTCTGAAGTAGTTCCAGCTTTGACTTGTCCTGTAATATTGGTAAAATTTTCATAGCCGGATGTTCCATTCAAAATGGCGCTGCTGGAATTATTGATTCCTCCAAAAGTGATATTGGTAATAGGTTCAACGGTTGGGAATGATGGTGTACAGAATGCAAAATCGTTTGTGGAGAAAGTGATTTCCTGACATCCGATTGCATCTCCGATATTGTTCGTGGATACCACTCTTAGATAATAGGTTTTATTCCTGTCTAGATTCGCAACATAAGATAAGCCTGTAACAACAGTTCCATTGACAAGTTCAGAACCTCCCGCAGTATTTCCTATATATACTTTGTAGCTTGCTGAGTTATTGGCTGCTGTCCAGTTGATTGTTACTGGATTCGGAACTATACTTGTTGATGCGTTGGAAGGAACTGTAATAGTGGTGCAATCTGGTGCAACTGTTGGTGCAGCGTAAGTAAATTCATAAGCGCCAAGATCCGGTGTTGCGGCATTCCTTGTTGTTCCGGCAAAGTCGGTCGTAAAATTTTCGATGTTAGTGCCTTTATTATCCAGAAGTTCGTTGGCTGGTGCGCTTCCATTGATCTTCAGGAAATCGGCGTCGGTTCCGGAAACTGATAAAAACTGAGGAATCAGACTGATCGAATTTGCTTCACGGGTTGCTACTAAAGTTTTGAAATCTTCCAAATTGTACTTTGTAGTTCCATTGAAATAAACAAAACCATTGGCGCCAACTGCAAAATCGTTGTTGTCAGACGTCAATGCGTAATTTTCCAAATTAACTGCGGAGGTTCTCCTAAATGCACTTGTCGTTCCTGTCCCATTTGGAGTTGAAGTGTTTACGATAATGTTGTTTCTAAGGCTAAGTGCACCATTGGTTGCATTGACATTATAAGCGTGCAATAGTCCTGTAGAACTGAAGTTTGTACCGGTCGATACAGCATTCAAATTTACAGTATTGTAATAGACATTTAATTTGGAAGTTGCTCCGGTTGCAGCAAGGTTGATTCCTGCTAAACTTACGCTTGTGCCATTCGCTGTAGGTGTTTTTACATCAGAGATCAGATTATTGAATATGTTGGTTGTTGTACTGGCTGTTGAGCCACCAACATAAAGTCCGTAGGCATTTCCTCCATTTCCATTAGAAACAATATCGCTGATCTTATTATTTGAAATATTGGTGGTAACTGCTGTCCCGCTCAGATAGATAGCACTTGCGTTGGAAAATGAGCCTGATGTTGATATATTTCTAACAATATTATTGCTGATGTTGGAAAAAGCACCTGTGGTAGCGGCGTACAAACCTTGAACGGTATCGACGCCGTAGATAGAAATGTCATTACCATTGGCAGTGAGAGTTCCATTCGCATTCTGAACATAAAGTCCATAGGCGGCGCTTCCTCCGTTGAAACTTCCTGTTATAACTTTTATGATGTTACTGTTTGATGTCAAATTCATTCCGGATGAATTTGCATAAATTCCATAATGCTGGGTACCAACATTGTTATCTGCATTTCCAAATGCATTAATTACATTATTGTTTGTCGTAAATGTGGCGTTTGTTCCCGAAACAAATATTCCTACGGTTCCTTTTCCGTTCGGAGAAAAATTAATGGTGTTGTTGGAGACATTCAGGTTATTTTGAGCCGTATTGTTGAAGCCGTAATTGTTATTAACATAGGCGCCACCTGCAACGCCACCAATATCTGTTAATGTATTTCCCGTTGCTGCGGAAGATCCTCCAATATCATTTCCCTGATCAAAAAGCGTGTAAGGAGCTGGCGCAAAATTGAAACCGCTGAACATAACAGCAGATCCCAATGATTTTTCAATCGTATTGCTGTAGATTTTATTGTAACTATGTGTGCCTTCTGCAGTCGATGGATTTAATGCTGTGCCTGATGCATTCTGGTGTGCAAAATAGATTCCTATTGCCGTGTTGTTGAAGTTTCTCAGGAATGTTACTTTGCTGTTTTTGATGGTGTTGTAATTACATCCATCTGTCCCAGTCAGATTATAAAAAGCAAAACCCCGCTCATTCAAAGTGACTGCTGTTGTATTGGCTGTATTTTCTTTTAAATCAATTCCATCAATGGTCATATAATCTACACCGGAAAATTTGAAGATCGCATCCACAGTGGCTGACGTACCCGTATTTCCTGTAAACAAAGGATTAGCTCCAGAACCATTTTTTTGAATGATCAAAGGATTTGCTGATGATAAAGTGGCGTTCAGCACAGTGCTTCCCAATTGAAATCCACCTGCTGGTGCTGTTTCTGAATAACCTGCCGGTATATTCAAAGTAACCCCTCCGGATCCTACACCTTTGGTATTGAGATCAGCAAAAGCATCGGATAGGGTAGCGTAATCTGTGCCGATCGTTTTTGATCCTGTAACCTGGGCTGATGCTAATGCTCCAAGCGCTATTAGGCTAGTTAATAAAATTCTTCTCATAGTTGTTTATGTGTAATTATAATATTATTCCAAATATCATTGATTGTTTATGATATTTTTATTATTAATGCTAAAATGTTGTGTATTTCGTAAGTATAGATTTTTTAAAGAAAAAGCTGCCTAATTTTACTTAGACAGCTTTCCTATCTTCATTTTTACTTGAAATTGATATGATTATTTTTTGATCACCCGGAAAGATTTGGTTGTTCCATCTTCCAAAGAAGCTTTGAAAATGTAAACACCTGTCGGAAGTTTATCAGTAGAAACCTGGCCATTTGTCATATTAGGTTTCAATTGTTTTACCTTCTGTCCAGCCATACCGAAGATTTCTATACTTTCAACTTTTTTAGTAGAATCGAAGTTCAAGACATCTTTTACAGGATTTGGATAGAATTTGAAGTCTTTTCCAGTGATCTCACTTGTGGCAAGATTAGATGCTGTACACGTCCCTTTCAATTCATAGACAATATCACTTCCTGTCGGTGATGGGTTCCAGGCGCCTTCCTCAAACAACATCATTGGTTCACCTATAACTCCGGAAGTAGATGCTTCCCATCCAATTGCATCGGATTCCATAGACATCCAGTATTTACCGGCCTCCAGTGCAACTTCCTGATTCAATTTGACTTCATATTGATGAGCCCAGTATGGTAATGGTAGCCATTGTGTACCAGTGGTGTCCTCTACTATTGAACTGCCAACTGCTAAAAGTTCTTCTCCAGGTTGTCCATTATCATCCTTATAGAACTTGAAACTGAAAGAAGTGGCAAAATTAACGGTAGTTGGAAGCACAGACTTAATAGTAAATTTAGTCCCCGCAGGCACCTCTATATCTACAGCGGGAACTCCAACCCAGCCTTCTTCTTTATTGTTGGTCGTTACTTCCTGACCACATGAATTCGGATCTGTTACATAAACCATAGATGTTGCAAAGCTGCCATCAACAGGATTAGTTACTCTGACCTTAGCAGTACCGGACGCAAGTCCTGTTACTAATCCATTGGAGTCAACAGATATAAAACTGTTTCCTTCTACAATTGACCAATTTACATTTGTAGTAATGTTTCCGTTTAATTTTGCCTCCAACTGAACTTTTTGACCAATCAAAATCTGAGTGCTTTGCCCTTGGACAGCACCTACTGTCAATGGCATCGGTGTACAATTTCCAACGATCGCAAAGGCACCGTTGAATCCGCCATCATTCCCTATAATCCATCCGTTTCCATCTAATCTGTCCTGGTAAAAATCAGATCCTAACACTTCACTTATCGTAGCATCCCAAAATACTGAAGAACCATCTTGTCCTGTAGCTGAAGGGCTTAACCAATAGGTACCTTCATTAAAAGAAACTGGTTGAGAAAAGTAGAATTCGACCTCGTAATGAGCGAGACCAGCAATATACTCTTTAAGGTATTTTTGACTTGTAGGCACGACATTTAAAACAGATGCTATTTCCTTCCCTGGCTGACCATTATTTTTAGTGTCTAGAAATTTGAAATCAAATGAACCCAGAGGTGAGGTATCTGAGGATATAACGTTGAGTCTGATTTTTGTCACTTCAAATTTGGTTCCTGCCGGTACGATGAAGTCGTCTGCACCTTTACGGACATTCTTAGTAATGGTAAATCCGGTTCCAAAGAAATTGGTATTGACAGCTTGTCTGCATCCGTTTTTGAAAACATCTACACGGATCTCATCGTATAATGCACTCTTTGTATCAGTAGCGCGAATGACAGCAAAACCTTCGCCTAAACCAGTAACTTTTCCAGTTGCATCTACACTTGCAATATTAGCACCTTGTGTAACGCTCCAGTTGACATACTGGTCTGCTTCAACAGGTAAGGTCTTTGAGATTAACTGTAATGTTCCTCCGATCGAATAAATTTCTTTAGGAGCATCATTTAAGGTTGAAACTTTTACAGAAGCCGCCGCCACAGGACTATTCTGATTGGTAATGGTAACATCAATCTCATCAAAAACTGCAAAATTAAGCGCTGATGTTGCCTTGATCTTCACAACAGCGTTGGAAGCAATTGCTGTGACCAGACCAGTCTGGCTAACGGTTGCGAATGTACTTCCTTCCTCAACACTCCAAACTACATCTTGGCTTGCATTAGACGGATTCACAACAGAATTTAATTGTAATGTTCCTTTATCAACATTGATTGTAGCAGGAGCATTGTTCTGTATGCTTACTTCTAGAGTGGTTGGCGCCACAACGGCCAGATTAAGTTTTTTTACACATAATTTTAGCAAAACAGAATCAACATATGCCAGATACAGATCACCATTGCTTGTCACAGCCAGTGAATTAAATAAGCCTTGTCCCTGAGATGCATAACCTGTTCCTACCTGACTCCAGGTATTAGTCGTCTCATCATAGCCCATCACGTAGTTTCTAAGTGTGTCTGCATTTTCCCAGTTGCTTACTGCTACATATATTTTATTGTTTGCACCAATTGCAATACTTGCATATTTTGTTCTTCCCGGAGAAAAATTAAGCGGACCTACCTGAGACCAGGCAGTGCCATTGAACTTCTTAACATTCAATTTATTGCCACCGGCAGTGCTGGAAGCGTAAGCTACATACACATTGTTGTTGCTGTCAGTTGCAAGTGAAGAATAATATTCGTCGTTAGTAGGTGAAGAGGCAAGATCTGCAACACCGCCCGCAGGCTGCCAGGCATCTGTTGCAGTGGCATTTTGATCGTTAACATATACGTGAAGATAACCTGCAGTGTTGAAACTGACATATATTTTACCGTCTGTTGTGGAGACCATGTCAACAAAAGCCGGTAGTCCATTGGCAAAACCTGAATTTCCGACTTGTACCCAAGCTCCATTAACTAATTTTTTTACCGTTCCATTTGCTTCGTTGTTAACAACAAATAATGTGTTGTTTGCGGAAATAGTCGAGGAGTTATAGTTAATGACTGCATTTGTAACATTTGGTAATGATACCCAAGCATTATTTTGAAACACCCTAGCCTGATGCCCTACTTCTGGTGTACCCGCTTGATTTAAAAAATAAGGTACTCCTTGATTGTTTACCGATAGTGAGTTGTATCCGGCAGTGGTAGTGGTCATCCCTTGGTTTCCAACGTACGACCACGAAGTGCCGTTGAATTTCTGTACCGAACCCTTGAGTGCTGCGGCATCATAATAACCTACATATAAATTGTCCTGAAAGTCATTTACCATCGTGAGACGTCCGGCATTTCCGGCAGAGATGCCAGCTGAACTTCCGACTGACTCCCATACTTGAGCTCTTGCATTATTGAAAAGTAGTAAGCAGAGCAACGAAGAAAAAAATAATAATGATTTTTTCATAAAAAAGGTTGCATTATAAAATTGTGAATAAATTTGGCTTTATTGCCATCACAAATATATATTACAGACCTATAAATTATGTAATTTGTAAGTCCTCTATTACTTCCTTTACAAAAAAAATAAAGTACTCATTAGATACCTCATCTTGATAATCAATGATTTATGATTTTATTCAAAAGCGCCGAACCAAACATAGATGTCTGTGTTAGGTGGGATATTTAATTTTTTTCTGATGCGGTATTTTTTGTTTTGAACTGTTTTTGTCTCGATAAAAGTTGTTTTGGCAATTTCCTTGGTTGAAAGATTCAGCTTGAGAAGTGCACAAAATTCGATTTCTGATTTCTGAAGATCCGGATTTATTTTGAGCAGCTTATCGGAAAATGATGGGAAAACCTGCTCGAATGTGAACATAAACGAAGGATCGCCATTATTTGCCAAATCTACTAATGTGGCATACGATTCCTGTGGTGACTGTCTTATTTTATTTTTCTGTTTTCTGAAAAAATAAAATGCTACTATGATAGCGATAATAATAACTGCGAGTAAAATGTAAAGCCAATATGTGGATTTATTCTTCTCATCTTTCTGAGTTTTCTGATCTTCAACGATTACTTTTCTCAGCGAATTGTATTTGCTTTCTAACATTGAGATCTCAAGCTGCTTCAACTTATTTTCAAAAATGATCGCACTGTCCTTTTTGTTAGTTTTTTTGTAAAGATCAACCAAAGACGTGAAAACTAATTTTTTGTTTAGATCCAGACCTGTAGTTTCGCTGACTTCCAGCGCTTTGTGATAATAATTAATAGCTTTTTTATCTTGTAAATTCTTTTTGTAGCCCTGTCCTAGGAGAAAATAATTCATCATCATTATGCCATCATCTTTTTTATTTTTAGGCTTTAAATCGATAGATTTAAATGCAAAATAGACAGCAGAATCCGAATTCAAATCTGTGTACAGACTTGCTATATTGGAATAATTGACATATTGGAACTGGTCAACTTCTGCCTGATTTTTTAATTCCCCTGAACTTCTGATGATCTCACGCAATTTCTGGATAGCTCTTTTAGGCTGTCCCATATCAGAATAAATATTGGCATAACTGTTAAGAACATTGGTTTTGGCAAGAAAAATTTTTTTTTGTCCAGTATTGTCATTCTTAAGAATTTTATAGGCTTCATCCAAGTATACGATGGCCCTTTCGCTAAAGCCATTAATGGAATAAGATTCAGCAAGATAAATATTTGACATTCCTCTATAGTAGGAATCGTTATAAGCACTAGCTTTACCTTCCAATGCTTCAGCAGATACAATTAGTTTATCAATTTGATTCTTTAGGTAAAAATATCTGCATTTTCTGTCTAAAAGTGTAAGCTCAGCAGCGTGATTCCTTTGTTCAACTGCAATTTTTAACAAAGGATCTATGTTTTTGAATGCCTTGTCTGCATTTGAACTAAAAAGTTGTCCGTTTTCCTGGATTTCCTTCTGCAGTTTAACGCCGGTATTCTGAGCAAAAACCAAGGCATTCACAAATAGAAAGAAAAATAAAAATAATATATGATAAGATTTTTTCAATAGCATTTTCATTCTTCAAATTTATTAATTTATCACTTACAAATATAGAAGTAAATTGATTTGATAAACCAAGTTTGTGGGAGTTATTTGTAGATGCTTCATTTCTTAACAATACAACTGTTTGCTGAAGTCAATCCGCGAATTATGTCATAGTAATACTTATAATATTACCCATAAAATAAATTGCAGAGATGCAATCATAAATTATTGGGAAATCCTGTACTAAATGGGTTAATAAAATGATTCTATTTACTGAAAATCTCTATCCATCAAGAGGTTTAAATCTTCTTGAAGATTAATTCACAAAATTTAAATTTATTCAAGACGCCGATAAATTGCTTAAAACTATTTAGCTAAAAATTTCCGCAGTCAATAATTGTTTAGATAGCGAACGACAATATTTGTTTGAAAAGGTTTCACATATCGACCAAAAGCTACAAAAGCAATCTGGAAGATAAATTGGATAAATATGATTTAGAAAAACATAAAGAAAGCGATTTCGAAGTATACAAACATCTATTCAAACTCAATTGTTATAAAATAACAGTTTTACACAGACTATCTTCTATTACTGGGAAGGAAATAAAAAATAAAAAAACCGACATAAGAAAGTAAAAACTTCAAATGTCGGTCTTGTGAACATGACAGGACTCTACTCAAACCATTTATTACAAGACATAGATGAAATTTTGAAGGTTTTAGATAGTGATTGAGTTATACTTTATATATAAAAATCATAACATAAAATTGTATTTTATATTTGTCTTCTGTAGTTGTAGCCACTTTATGTGCTGGGCGAAATTTTCTTGTCAACTTCTAGCTGTTGGAAAAGTTGACATCAAGACATCTCTAACTGTTCTGGTAAAATTAACTGTTGTAGAGAAAGAAGTGAAATGGTAGAGTGATAAGAATGACGAGGTGAGAGCACAGAAGCGAAATTACCAAATTGAATTTCAAAAAGTTTAAGGAAAATGACCTTAAAAGTATTATATTTATTAGATCATCTCAATATAATATCGGATCTGAATGAATAAATTAATAGGAATAGACGGTTGCAAATTTGGTTGGATAGCTGTTTCAACAAGTGACAGCTTTGGTCAACTTTTTAAAACACTTAACGAGCTTGTCTCATTCTATGATGATCAAACTATTTTCTTGGTCGATATGCCAATTGGATTGTCAAGTGAAAAGGTAGAAAGAACATGTGATAGAGACGCTCGAAAGGAATTATCACCGAAGAGAAGGTCAAGTATCTTTCCGATTCCTTGCAGGAAGGCCATCTATGCCGAAAATTACGAATTGGCGAACCGGATAAATCGTGATGTGCTCCAAAAAGGATTATCTAAACAGAGTTGGTTTATTTGTTCCAAGATCAGAGAGCTGGATCATCTACTGCTTCAGGATGAAAACCTGAGACTGAGATTAAAGGAATCACATCCGGAATTGGCATTCCATCACCTTAATCAAGGAATTTCAATGGAATTTAATAAGAAGACCGAAGAAGGACAAAAAGAGCGGTTGTCTACACTACTCAAGTTTTCTCAAAATATTAGTGATATTCATAGAAAAACTGTGCAAAAATTTACGCGAACAGATGTAGCGAAAGATGATATTTTAGATGCACTGTGCCTGGCTGTCACTTTGGAAGAGATGATAAAGAACAACATTTCATTAGAAAGTTCACAATTCGACGAGAAGGGTCTGGGTATGAAAATCAATGTCTTTAGTACTTTAGATATTGATTTGAGATAAAGCGTAAAGTTCGTCTATCTACTTTTCCTATTTTAAAAACTGTATATTTGAAATTACGCTAACAATTTCTTTTATATGAATTCATCCAAGCAAACATCAAAGATCAGATTCACATTCGATAAAGGGGTGACCATACCCAGTTTAATATTTATTGTAGGTGTATGTATTTTCTCTATACTGTTTCCTGTCAGGGTTAAGTCTGTTTTAGATGTGATCAAGAATTTTATTTTTATCAATCTTAACTGGGTCTATGTTTGGTGCGTAACAATATTTGTGATATTCCTGGTATTTTTGATGTTTAGTAAATACGGGAAAATCAGATTAGGCACCAATGACAGCAAACCAGAACATTCTTTCTTTTCCTGGATATCGATGCTTTTTGCTGCCGGCATGGGGATAGGGCTGATGTATTTCAGCGTGGCTGAACCTATGCAGCATTATTCAACAGATGCATTTTCTGAAAGTCATTTGATCAGTAGGGCAAAGAATGCACAGCTCTACACATTTTTCCATTGGGGAATCCATGCTTGGGCAATTTATGGTCTTGTAGGTCTTTGCTTAGCCTATTTTACCTACCGTTACCGCCTTCCTTTATCCCTTCGCAGTTGTCTCTATCCTTTATTAAAGGATAGAATCAAAGGCAAATGGGGAGATCTGATAGATATATTTGCTTTGTGCAGTACCTTTTTCGGTATTACAACAACATTGGGTTTTGGAGTTGTACAGATCAACTCCGGTTTGGAAACACTGAAGATCTTACCGGAAACAGGATTTATCTATCAGGTAATTATTGTCGTTGTTTTAGTTTCGGTCGCCGTTTTCTCTGCAACATCAGGGGTCAACAAAGGCGTCAAGATATTAAGTAATATCAATGTTGTAATTGTTATTATTCTGCTCTTATTTGTACTCTTTCTTGGACCGACAGTTTATCTGATTGGAAGTTTTACCTATGGTTTGGGAAATTATATCAATAACTTTTTTGATCTTACTTTTAACACCCATGTTTATGAGGAAAAAACATTGCCTTGGTTTTATAACTGGACAATCCTATATTGGGCATGGTGGATTTCCTGGTCACCTTTTGTTGGACTTTTTATTGCAAAGATTTCAAAGGGACGCAGCATCCGGGAATTTATTGCCGCCGTATTGATCATTCCCACATTATTCAATTTTATCTGGATGTCAGTTTTTGGAAATAGCGCTATATGGATAGACTTTAACGTTGCAGATGGGGCGCTGAGTGCTCTTGTATCCGATCCGGATGCATTAATGTTCAGATTTTTGGAATATTTACCGCTGTCGCATATCTTAAGTTTCGTAGTGATCTCGGTTATCATCATATTTTTTGTCACGTCGGCAGATTCCGGTATGTTGGTGATGGATAGCATATCTTCTAAAAATTCCAGCAAGTCTCCTAAAATTCAGATGGTATTCTGGGGAATACTTCTGGCAACTTTGGCGCTGATGCTGCTGAATGCAGGCGGGCTTGAAGCACTGCAAACCATGACACTTATAACTGCTTTACCATTTGCTGTGATCATGATCCTCTTTGCAGTTTCTTTGATGAAAGCTCTGGTCATTGATTACCGCTATTATGAAAAAGATCTTTCAGTGTCAACAGTACCTTGGTCCGGTGAATTCTGGAAAGACCGTCTAAAGACAATTGTCTCCTTTAAAACGAAGAAAGCTGTGAAAATTTTTATGGAAGAGAATGTACTGCCTGCATTCAACGAACTGAAAGAGGAATTTGCAGTAAACGGAATTGACGTTGAGATCAGATATGTGCCGGACACACTAAAAGTTAATTTAGAGATCCATCATGACATTGTCAACAATTTTGTATACGGGGTCAAGAGCCAAAAAAGGATAGTATCTGAATATATGGTGGCAGATGATAACTTACCTGATCTGGACAATAAGGTTACCTACTTCCCCAAAACATATTTCGGTGATTCACGGGAGGGATACGATGTACAATATTTTACCAAAAATGAATTGATCAGCGACGTGCTTAAACACTATGACCGTTTTCTAAAGATCATTGCGGAAGAGTCAAATGAAATTTTCATCAGCAGTGATAATAATTATAATCAAACTTAATAATTTTATCAGGGTTTCAACCAACCAGCTTTAGGAACACTAAAAAAAAATAAATATTTTCGAAACTACTCAATATAATTCCGGATTTTGGAGAGCTTATCATAAATAAATTATGATGAGATTTTCCGACTTTATGGAATTTTCTATTTATGCTATCTTCAATAAGACATTTAGAAGATGTAACGATAGCTAATACATATCTTGAAATAACCAATATTATATTGCTTCTTCTATATTTTCTGACAGCCATTTCTAAGATTTATGGTTTTAATAATAAAGTGTTTAGAAAAGCTATTTATCAATGTTGATTATCTTGTTGACTTATTATTCACCTCATAAAGTAAATTTAACGAAGATTTTTTTTACAAGTAACCATTTTTCTGAAGCTCAGAAAATCACTGTTATCAAGGACAGAGTAGGGTAGACGAACTTTGAAGGCTAAGTCTTATCCTTTATTTTTACTTAAATATTTTTTTAATTATATTTCCTATTTCTACAAAATCATCATGATTGGAAACATTTCGTTTTTCAATATTACTATTTTCGTATTCTGAGAAAGGGAAAATCAACAGATAGTTTTTATTGAGTAAACTTCTGTTGAGTAATTCAGGGATTATTCTCATCCGTGGAATATAAGAATGCATTCCTCTTTTGGCCATAAAAATAATCAACCCTTCGTCATCTTTAATGCCTGAAGCCGTTTCTTCGCTGTCCTTCCAAGTGTGCATCATTATAAATTCTGCCTCAATATTGGATTTTTTTATGATGCGCTGCAAAAGATTAATGGTATTTTCAGGAGCATAAAAAACCATTTTTGCTCCAGAATTTTTTGCCATGTTCCATACCCTGACCAATGAATGAAAAAAACCTGCTTCCTTTTGCGCATTTTCAGGAATTATCACTGCGTATTTTTTTATAGTAGCTAGTGGCTGAACAGCATGATAGATGAAGATGTTTACATTATCGTTCTGTAGGTAACCATTATAAAGATTCTGTACGAATGAAGTAGAAAAGCCTTTTTCATCTTCCAAACCGATCATTAAATCAGTGATATTATGCTCTTTGATCACATTATTAATTCCATTGATCACATCATTGTCATACCTTTTTAGAGCCTGAAGTGTTACATCTGCCGCTGCTGCTGTATCTTTTGCCTGATGAAGTAACTTCTCTGCATTTTTAACTGAGGATTCGTTCTTATCTTCATTAATAACATTAAGAGCAAAAAAATCCTGAGTATTCGAATGTGCTTTGATCAAAATTCCGAGATTAACCATCTTTTCGACCGTTTCTTCATAGTTAAGGGCCAGGAGAATATTTTCTTCTTCATGATTGTTACCCGAAACCGTATCTTCGTTGCTGCTTTCTACAATCTTCTGTCCTGCTGACATGGTAATAAAGGACGATATCGTACACGAGACAAGGATTAATAAAATGCTTCCATTCAGTACATGTTCGTTCAGTAATCTTACAGGTTCACCAGTCTCTGTTTCAGAAATAATGATATTATATCCAACCATCACAGTTGCTAATGTAGCTGCTGCGGAAGCAGAACTCAGTCCGAAAATGAGTTTACCTTCATCTTTTGTAAACCGGAATGTTTTCTGAGTGATCACAGCGGAAATATATTTCCCGCCTATCGATGCAACGATCATGATCCCTGCCACTATCAGAGTATCGAAGCTATTGAAAAAAACTTTAAAATCGATCAGCATTCCTACACTAATCAGGAAAAAAGGTATAAAGATAGCATTACCGACAAATTCCACACGGTTCATCAATGAAGAGCTATGCGGTATCAGTCTATTTAAAGCCAAACCTGCAAAAAATGCTCCTATGATGGCTTCTACGCCAGCTAATTCTGCTAACAAAGCAGCCAGATAAATCATAACCAATACGAATATGTATTGTGAAATCTTATCATTAACTTTTTTGAAAAACCATCTTCCTATGATTGTAAATACCAACAGGACAATCAATGCGAAAATAGCAAAAGACCCTGCAAGCTTTATCCAGAACGCCATATTGACCTCACCTGTCACCATGCCCACGACTACTGCAAGTACCAGAAGGGTTGCCACATCAGTAAGCATTGTTCCACCTACGGTAATATTAACGGCTTGGTTTTTTGCAATGCCCATTTTACTGATCAACGGATAGGTTATCAATGTCTGTGAAGAAAATAGGCTTGCAAAAAGTACGGAAGTAAGTACGGAAAAGTCTAAAAAAAAGTAGGACCCTAAAAATCCCAGGATGAAGGGAAAGATGAAAGCGTAAGCTCCATAGCCTAAACTTTTCCACTTGTTTTTCTTAAAGTCTCCAAGATCTATTTCCAGACCTGCAAGGAACATAATATACAGAAGCCCTGTCGTTCCTGTAACAACGATACTGCTGTCTCTGGTCAATACATTAAACCCATTGGGGCCGATAACAGCACCGGCAATAATCAGTCCGAGCAGATGGGGAACCTTTATTTTATTCAGTAATATGGGTGCAGCCAGAATAATGACCAGAACCAGAAAAAACTTAAGGACAGGATCTTCAAACGGAAGATTTAGGTGTTGTAAACTTAAAATCATAAGTGTTTTATTTTGAAAGTCTTATCAATTCGACTGAAAATTTCATCAGGCATTTATTATCAACCGTTACAGTTCTGGTCCCTCTTATTCTGGTAGACGAAATTTCATTAAGAACAACATTCATTTCAACGCTCTTATCAGCTGTAGAATCTGTTTTATATTGTAGGTGTATCTCGCTGTTTTCATATTTGCCAGAGTATAATCTGACCAATTTATTATTATTTATAATTTTACAAACCAGCGGTTTGGAATTATTATCAAATTCCCAGTTATCAACACGCTGATCGCCTACCACATAATCAGTGCAGTTTGATTCTGTGCAGACGACTGTTCCTGTCCATGTCCCTAAAACTTCTTCGGGCCATTCACTGATTAATTTTACAGAATCTGTTTTCCTACTTAGAATACTGTCTCTCATCTTTAACAGGGATTGATAATCAGATTCTTTTTCAGCAAATGATTTTTCCTTATCCAGCAATTGGAGTTCACGCTTGGCAATCTGTTGTTCTTTTGCTTTATCCGAACAATTCAGGCAAAATATAAAAAAGCAAAGAAGTATAAGTGGATATTTTTTTGGCATAATATCGATTTTGGTTTTAGTAATATAAGGAATATGGCTGACATTACATACTTCATTTGATTTAATTTTCAATTCTATTATTACTGGTTTTTAATATTTTGAAACACTAATGAATCTTTCTAAGCACAATTTTGGGAAATGATTCTAACGTTCGCACAGTATAATATCAATTAAGTAAAGATGTGTAAATTAATGCAATATCAATTATTTTAATTGGACCGTCCGGAAATTATTTGGCGATATACCCCTGACAGATTTAAAATACTTTCCAAAGTGAGAATTGTCATTGAATCCTAATTCATACGAAATCTCGATAATTGAAAGTGAGGTATGAAGCAATAATCTTTCTGCTTCCAGAATAATTCGGTTTTTGATGACCTGCCCCGCTGTTATGTCAAGGATTTCTTTTACCAACGTATTAAGATAGCTGGCATTTATATTTAATTTCTCAGCATATTTTGAAGTGGTTTTCAATTCCTTATAATGCATGTTTACAAGATCATTGAAATCATCTACCAATTTCTTCTTATGATCTACTGAACGATTGATCAGGTCTTTTTTTGATGAATTTCTAATATACTTGAGCACCAAAACTTTCAGAAGCAGGCATAGGATTTCTTTTCTGGATTGTAGGTGAGATTGATATTCACTTCTGAGTTCCTTAAATGTCTGCTTAATATCTGATAAGTTTTCAGATTTTAGTGAAATAAAAGGGGAAACGTTATGAAGTGCAGTGTCGCTTTTGATCATTTTATTACCTGTATAGACATGGTTGTAAAATGATTTGGTAAATAAAATGACTTCACCTTCAATAGATTCGTGGTCTTTGAAGTAGTAGACCTGATTATAGTTAATGAAAAAAAAAGTGTATGATTTCAACTCAAATTCCCGATCATCGATGATTATAGAGCCATTTGCGTTTTCGAAAAGCAAGAGCGAATAAAATTTATTTTTATAATGCAACCCTGACTTTAATTTACCATTAAAAGCAGAAAAAGGCATCATCAGAAATTCATTCCTCGTTGCTGAACGTAGGTCGAGCCTGCCTAATGTCAAAGAAAGTATATTTGGAATCAGATGCTTCTATTTATAATCAAATATATGGATATTAATTCAATTGCGATTTTTGGGCAGGAGTAGATAAAAGTTAATTTATATTTTCTAAAATTTTAAACTCTGCAGGATGGATTTCGTGATCGATCAACTTATCAACATATTCGGAATTCATCGCACGCAAAACAGCCAGATAACTCATGCTAAAGTCTACAGTGTCACCCACTTTCAAATTATTTGGGTTATCCGAGAGATCCAGGATCATCATATCCGAACTCGCACCTATGATCTTGACATCCTGCGAAATTGGTTGAATCTGTTTGTGGTCAATATCCAGCACACCCACGTCAACAATAGCTCTCACAGATGTTTTTCCTTTTTTTGATACATCGTGCTGCGGTGTTTCACCGGTAAGATTGGTTCCGGCGTCACCTGCAGGTATCATTGGCTTTTGTGCAATCTCAATTATCTCGGCGGTGAGTTTGAATACATCCTGGTACATCCCGCTGATGGTGGAATCGTTGTACACATCTGTTCCGAAAAATAAAGACTCTCCAATTCTGAAATGATTGATTCCGGAATGGATCTTATTCTGAAATATCAAAGGAATGGTCACCGATGATCCTGCAGAGATGAAGGGTATTCTTGTTTGATGTGATTCTTCGATGATCTCTTTAAAACTATGGAGCTTCATCAACTTTTTCTCATCCGGTAAAATACCATTCAGGCAATTAAGATTGGTTCCGATCCCGACAACATCGATGTTTGGGAATTTTCTCACTTTACCGAAAAAACGGGAGAGATCCCTGACCATAATACCTTCCCGCAATTCTCCCATCTCTACCATGATGACAACCTTGTGAATCTTGTTTTGCAATACGGCTTCTTTCGAAAGTGCTTTGACGGTTTCAATTTCACTGTTGAAACTGACGTCGGCATATTTTACAATGCTTCTTGCCAATCGTTTGGCTGGCGGTTTTATATAGACAGTTTGTGTTTGGGGTGATATTTTTTTGATGTGCTTCAGATTCGTCAGTCTGGAGTCACAAATCTCTTTATCAGAAAATTCCAGCAGACATTCCAGAAATGTCTCGTTTCCACACAAAAGTTTGGCCACTACCGCCCATTCAATGTGGTGTTCTGCAAAAAGCTGATCCAGATAATGGTAATTATATTTTAGTTTATTTGAATTGAGAGTGATGTATGACATTTTATTTTTTTAATCGCATTTCAAGGTACTTGCTTGTGAAACCTAATTTTTTGTAAAGTTGCATTGCAGGATTTTCCGGTTCACAATGGAGCGCAATGTCTCCCTCACAAGAGTCAATGGTGTTTTGCATGAGAAGTTTGCCAATTCCCTGTCCGCGCAATTGCTTATCGGTTGCGATATAAACAAGTATGTTTTCAGGAATATAGCCGCCCATTCCGGTTTTGTTCACGACGACTGCTCCCACAAGTCTTTGACTCTTTTGATCAGTTGCAGTGACAATGGTTCCGCCCGGTTTGTTTTGATGGCCTAAGGAATAGTTGACTGCTGCAGCAATGTCGCCTTGTGGATCGCCATATTGTTCCAGATGTTCAAAGAGAAATTTCACAATCTCTTCTTTCTGATTTTCTTCTATTTTATCTTTTTCTGAATATTTTTGTATTGTGATCATAAAATTTATTTTATCCCGGATGCGGAAGCGTGATATCATAACCGGCATTGGTATTTGACAGACTTTGCTTCTTTTCATATTTATTCTTTAGAAAAAATAAAGGAATATCCGTGTTGTTGATTATTTGTTTGAAGAAGTTTTCCAGGAAAAATGATTTCCAGCTGTTTTCATCCCGATAATTGAGAATGATAATGTCTGCTTGTTCATCCTTGGAATGTTCTGAGATCTGTATTGCCTTTTCGCCGGTCATAACAAACTGAGATCTATATTCCTGCGAACTTTCTTCAAGTGTTCTTTTTACTTCCAGATAGGCACTTCTAATTTTACTGACATCTTCCTGATCGCTGATCCCTAAAAGATTAATGACGCCTTTATTCTTTTCGGCAATGGTTACCGAAAGATCTATCTTATCTGAAAGATCGTCCAGTACCCTTACCGGAACAAGTATTTTTTCAAATGTATATTTTCTGCAACTTTCCGGAACTAAAAGTACGGAAGTGTTTGCACCCGTCAGGATCTCGTAAGACAATGAACCAACAATGACCTGAACAAAGTTTTGTTTTCCGGATGTAGCACAGACCACCAGGTCCACATCTTGATCTTCGATGACTTCGTTAATGCCGTGTATAAGACTATCATTTTTAAGGATGGTTTCAATGACTAATGTTGGATACTGAGCCTTCAGGGATATTTCCATTTGACGCAAAGTATTTTCGGCTCTTTGCACATTGTCTTTTACAACATCGGCACCCAATAATTGTTTTCCGGTCTTGTCGATCACAAAAAAATTATCAATGTTATGCAATACAATCAAGCGTGAGTGATGCCTTGACGCGATATTCAATGCCATCAACAATGCATTCTGCGATTTTTCTGTGAAGTCGGTGGTTAAAAGAATTGTATTGATTGAATTTTGCATTTAAAATGGTATTTACATAAGTATATTGATGTGCAAAGTTCGCTAATGTTTATAGTAATGTATGTTAGAAAATACTGTGAAAATGGTATAATTTATAGGTAAGCTTTTAAGAGTGGATGAAACTGAAAACTGTATATTTGATTTCTGCTTAACGTTTTCTGATAGAATGTCATTAATCAATTATCATCCAACTTATATTATGAATAAAAAAGCACTGAAAAATCTGAGAATTTTATATAAAAATATTACCACAAGCATTGCATTTATTCCGGGAACCGTAGCAATTGGTTTTTTACTGCTTTCATTTTTGATTGTTCAGTTTGATTTCTCTGAAACGGGGAAAGCAATCAAGAGTAATGCACATTGGCTGACCTTAAAAGATGCCAGCACAGCAAGAACGATTATTTCAACGATTACCGGGGGAGTCATATCGCTCACCGTCTTCAGCTTCAGTATGGTGATGATCTTGCTGAATCAGGCAGCTTCCCAAATGAGCAATCGTATTCTTGACAAACTTATAGGAAATCGTTTTCAGCAGACCATACTAGGGTTTTATATTGGGACAATCGTTTATGCGCTATTTTTACTCAGTACAATTAGGGATATTAATTCAGGTATTTATGTGCCTGCAATCAGTACCTACTTTCTAATCGCCCTGACCGTTGTCGATATATTTTTATTTATATATTTCCTTCATTATGTCACACAATCAGTCAAATATGACACCATCATTCACCAGATTTATGATGCAACAAAAAAGTCACTAGAAAACATTTGTATCACAGAAAATTCTGACTACAGTCCGGAATTGTTTACAGAAAAACAGGTGTCGGTCAATTCTTACAAATCCGGTATATTTCAGGGATTTTTGAGCGATGGTCTTTTGAGTATATGTGAGAGAGAGGATTTGGTAATATCTTTTAATTACCCGGTCGGGACGTTCATTTTAAAAGATTTACCATTCTTGGTCGTCAATAAGGAAATTTCTGGTGAGGTAAAGAGTGAGCTTAATAGTCTGATAGATATCCACCGAGGTCAGAATATCGATTCTTCATACCACTATGGCTTTAGACAATTAATGGAAGTGGCTGTGAGGGCACTGAGTCCGGGAATCAATGATCCGGGAACTGCTGTTTTGAGTTTGCAGTCGTTAAGTCAGCTATTAGCCTTCCGCTTAAAAAACAGGCCGTCAAATCAAATTAAGGATGATAATGGAGTCATAAGAGTGCGTACGAAAGAACGTTCATTTAGTGATCTTCTAAATAATTATGTATATCCCATCTGGGACTATGGCAAAGGAGATCGTCTTTTGGTGAACGAGATGTATCACATCCTTGTGCAGTTGCATACATTGCAAAATATAAAAGAAGTAAGTGAATTGATGACCGTTGTGGAAGCTGTAAAACTTAAAATGGATCTAAGAGCAAGCTAAGTTTTGCTTTTATGGCGCTGTCAGATGATAAATAACGCTGAAACAAAGATTAATTTAAAAACAATATAACTATGGGAATGCTTGAACTGATCTCTCTGATTATCGTATTGTCTGCTGCATTAGCTTACTTCAATATCCGATTTTTAAAACTGCCTTCAACTATCGGGCTAATGATTTTGGCATTGGTTCTATCTTTATTTATTCTGATGCTTGGTGCAATTTCCCCTTTGGGAGGGTCGATGAAAAATTTGGTACTTCAGATAGATTTCTCCGGGTTCCTTCTGGACTTTATGTTGGGCTTTCTGCTTTTCGCTGGTGCTTTACACACAGATGTTAAAAAGCTTCGTCGGGCAAAATGGGCAATCTTCATTTATGCAACGTTCGGTATCCTGATTTCAACTGTATTGGTTGCCGTCGCTGTGTACTTTTTGCTTCCTGTATTTTACCAACAGGTAGATTTCATCTATTGCTTACTTTTCGGTGCACTTATCTCACCTACAGATCCGATAGCTGTACTGTCTATTTTGAAAAAAGCAGGTATTTCGGAGTCAATTGAAACAAAGATTACAGGTGAATCCTTGTTTAACGATGGAGTAGGTGTCGTGCTATTTCTGTCACTTTTCAGTATTGCCAGTCAAGGTATTGATGAGGTTAGCACTTCTCATATTGTAATCCTGCTCACAGAAGAGATTGTGGGTGGGATTGCATTGGGGCTTCTGTTGGGATATGTTGGTTTTGTAATGTTAAAGAAAATAGACCACTACCAGACCGAAGTATTGATCACCTTGGCCATGGTCATGGGTGGGATTTCAGTTGCACCGGTTTTTCATTTTTCCGGTCCACTTGCTATGGTCGTGGCAGGATTATTCATAGGGAATAAAGGCGCGCTCGAAGCTATGTCAGAAGAAACAAGTGACTATATTCATAAATTCTGGGAAATGGTGGATGAGATTTTTAATGCCATTCTCTTTGTACTAATTGGCCTGGAACTATTGGTGATCCCGTTTGAATTATCTTTTTTATATGTTGGACTGGTGGTTATAATTATTGTCATACTCAGCCGTTATATTTCCCTGGCAATACCTTCATATATTTTTAAGCTGCAATATGAGTTTCCCAGAAAAACCTTCCTAATAATGACCTGGGGAGGTCTTCGCGGTGGTATATCTATAGCACTGGCGTTGTCTCTTGCGGCTAATATGGAGCGGAACCTGATTGTTTCTGTTACCTATATAGTAGTTCTGTTTTCAATAATTGTTCAAGGACTCACCTTAGGGAAATTTGTGAAAAGATTGAAATAGCAAGATTTGATCAGAATTTTTCTTTGTCGCGAGCATTGGCAAAATTAAGAAGAGGACAATACGAAATATAAATCAGGTAAGCGTCGCAAAACAATTTTATGAGCCCTGACATTGACCTTTAATCATTTTTACATTATTAGTACAAAAATAAAGGCGTTAACAGGTAATGATTATAATTTTTAATTATTGTTCTGCCGAATTTCTAATATAAAAACAACAACAGGCCGTGGCGGGATATTTGTTATTTTACTTCAAGCCGCTTGAGTATTACAGATTCGCCAAGACGTACTGAATATTATAGCAATTCACAAAACCCTTTTTAGCACTAAAAAATTTACGTCCTCTATGGATCAATATCTGATTATTTTAATAATACTCGGCGCTGCCATTTTCAGTATGGCATGGATGCCCAAAATTTCAAAAAAGACTGGCATCTCGTACTCTATTTTTTATGTAGCCACAGGATTTACACTTTATCTCCTGGCTCCTGATATCCTGCCAAACCCGATGCCTCAATTAAATGAAAACCTGACGCTTCATTTAACCGAGTTGATTGTTATTATTTCGTTGATGGGTACCGGGATCAAGATCGACCGGAAATTTTCTTTTAAAACCTGGTCATCCCCGTTGAAACTTGTAAGTTATACCATGTTATTGTGTATTGGTGCAGCAGTGGTAATGGGCTATTATTTTTTAGGTTTAGGTCTGGCGTCGGCAGCACTTCTTGGCGCTGTTCTCGCTCCAACGGATCCTGTTCTCGCATCGGATGTGCAGGTAGGTCCTCCAAATGAGGGTATAAAATCAGAGACTAAATTTGCGCTCACTTCAGAGGCTGGACTCAATGACGGCGTCGCTTTTCCATTTACCTGGCTTGCCATTACTATTGGTATAATGAGCACAGGAAAAGAAAGCAGCTATTTTGAGTGGTTTGCTCTTGATGTTATCTACAGAATAATTGCCGGTATTGTGATCGGATTTCTGTCAGGCAAAGGTATTGGCATTTTGTTATTCAGAGTTTCCAAAAAATATGACATCCTAAGAACCAGAGATGGCCTGGTGGCAGTTGCTGCTACTTTAATAGTGTACGGTATAACAGAAATGATTCATGGTTATGGATTTATTGCAGTGTTTATCTGTGCAATCACGCTAAGGCATTTTGAGAAAGATCACAAGTATCACGATACGCTTCATTCTTTCACCGATCAGATAGAAAGGCTTCTAGTTTGCCTGCTGCTGATTATGTTCGGAGGAGCCTTAGCAATGGGTATTCTAGAACCCATAACTTGGAAAATGCTTGTATTTTCGGTGACTTTCCTGCTAATAGTAAGACCTTTATTCGGCTGGTTGGCATTGAGTTCGTCAAAAATGAAAAACAGAGAAAGGCTGGCGATCGGATTTTTTGGTATCCGTGGGATGGGTTCCATATTCTATCTTGCATTTGCTTTCAGTAAATTTGATTTTAGTTATCAGGATGAATTATGGGCTATTGTCTCTCTGACAATCCTTTTTTCAATTCTCATTCATGGTCTTACCGCCACGCCTGTGATGGAATATCTAAAGAAAGAAGAATAACATCAATCCTATAGTTTATTATAAAGACCAAAGCCTGATAGGATAGGTTAAGAAAACATTTTTGCTGAGCACTGGGTCTGATCCTTTTGCGTATTGATTGCCTTGAAATCAATTACAATTATTTTAAATCTACATAATAAATTTTTTGTAATACTAAATGATATATTAGCGCACCTGAAAAGTAGCAAACAACATCTATGAAATCAGCTGTATATCTTGATGATAATAGCGGAAATATAATTTCAAATACAATGGTGAGATTAAGTGCTGCTCCCAGCAAAAACTTGAGATCCGGTCTCCAATCTGGATAATATGTGAGCCTCATGATTTTCATTATAGTATAACTAAACATAGGTACACTGTAAAGATCAGTCAGATGATCATTGACAATAGGTATGATTATATTATTCCTTCTTAATAATGCTATGCTTCCCCAAATGATCAGTCCTCCAATAAACCAATATGAAATATTTAATTTTTTAAACATGCATTGCGCCTAAAATGATGCTTAATATAATTTGGACGACTTTTAAAAAAATATTGACGTCAGGCTTTTGATTCTCCTCAATGGAACTATCTACATTTTCGCTGTCTTCGTAATTAAATAATTGCTTTCCTTCCATTTTTTTTTTTTTCAATCATAACAAAATTCATTCCTACTCCAATTGTCTATCAATAGGTACATAACATCGATTCTTTTTATAGCAATTTTTAATTAGAATATCCTTTAAGCAATTGTCTGTAGCTCATCAGGATCGATGATTTTGAGATAAACCCTAGAAAGATATTCTGCTGATCAACGACAGGCAAGCTCCACGTACCGGTGTTGTCAAAGATCTGGAGGATCTCTCTAGGCTTATCTTCGGGATGGATGAATGCAGCCGGGGCTCTCATTATTTTTGTTATCGTAAGGGTCAAATCATTTTCATCATTGAAAAAATAAGGTCTGATATTGTCTAAGGTTAGAATACCTCTTAACTTTTTATGATCATCAACAACTGCGAAAAAATTTTTGTTCCCGTTCTTCACCAACTCAGACAATTCTTCTATTGAAGCATTTTCATTAATGGTTTGAGAATATCGATCAATGAAATCTTCTGTATGGAGTGAGAAAAGTAGATTCTCGTCATGCTGATTCGTGAAAATCTTACCTTGATCGGCCAAAGATTTTAGTTCGGGGGATATCGGTGAAAACCATTTTGCAATGAGATAGGAGATCACTGAGACGATCATTAAAGGTATAAACAGGTCGTACCCAAAACTGGACTCAGCAATCAGAAAGATGGCAGTCAAAGGGGCGTAAAGAACACCGCTCATCGCACCGGCCATTCCTACCAAAACTAAATTTGATACAGGTACTTCCTTGAAGCCGATTTGTTGGCAGACTACGGCAAATAGAAATCCGACTGTACCTCCTGCAAAAAGTGATGGTGCAAAATTACCTCCATTTCCACCGCTGAAGATAGTGAAAGATGTTGCAAAAGCCTTTAACAGACATACACAAATTAGAAATACAATGATCGTCCATTCTTTGATGTCAAAGTATCTGAAGAGACTGTTTTCGATGATCGAGTTTGTATTACCATTGGTAAAGGCCTTGACTGTGTCATACCCTTCTCCGAATAGTGGCGGAAAAAGCACGCAGAGTAACGATAGGATCGCACCGCCCAGCATTGCCTTCCGCAATCTGGACATTTTCAGACCTTTGATAAAATGCTCTACCTTTTGAGAAACAATTAAAAAATATCGTGCATACAGTCCTGTCACAATACCCAATATAAGATAATAGGGAAGATTCCTGTAATCGAATGCTTCTCTGGTATGGAACCTGAAAAGGATATCCTCCTGAAGCAGAATTCTTGACAAGAGGCTACCACATACTGCAGCAACTACCAGTGGGATAAAATCTGTAAATACCACCCCTGTCAATAGGATCTCAAATGCAAACATGACGCCTGCAATAGGAGCGTTGAAAGCCGAGGCAACACCAGCTGTGGCTCCGGCTGCCAAAAGCAGCGTTCTTTCCTTGTAATTCAGGCGGTAGGTCTGCGCGTAATTGGAACCAATGGCCGCACCGGTCACAGCGATAGGGCTTTCTAAACCGGCAGATCCTCCAAGACCTACGGTTATGGCACTTTGTACAATTTGGGAATAGGTCTTGACAGATGAAACGATACTCGAATTCTGCGCGATCTCATATAAAATGGCACCTATCCCTTTTCTGTCCTGTCCTTTGAATATCGTCAACACGATACTGGTTGTCAATACAATTCCCAAAAAAGGAAAAATGATATAGAACAGGATCTGATATTCAAAATGAACCTTGTTCGTGATAAAGAAATGGATATTGTGTACTATTGTTTTTAGCAGAACACCAGCCAGGCCTGCTGTACAGCCCACTAGAATTCCGGAGAGAAGCAGAAACTGGCTGCGGCTGAGCCTGTTGTTGAGCCAGTGGAGAATCAATTCATAGCTGCGGGCCTTTTCAAGTCCATATTTTTGGAAGTCTCTCTTGAACCTGAGAAAACTTATATATCTTTTTTTATTGTTGATATTCACTTACTTTAATCGCTTTTATTCGCGCTGGGATCTTGATTTAGAATGCGCAATTTTTAGGGTTATTGCAAATATACCAAAAGGTTATGGGATAGGCATCTCTATCTCTGATAAATCAATAAGGTATATTTTGTAAAATTATGGTCAAAGAAGGTCTTTCATTTTTTTTGTATATTACTACGGTCAATTATTCGAAATCATCAATATAATAATATAAAAATTGTAATTATGAAAATAGGATTATTAGGATTTGGGAAAGCAGGTAAAGCAGTAGCGAATGTTATTCTGCAGAATAAGGATTTCTCCCTGGAATGGGTTCTGAAGAAAACTGATACGCTGAATAAACTTTCTGCAAAAGATATTCTTGGGATCTCATCATCGGATGATGCATTGATCTATTCTCAAAGCAGCACCGATATTGAATTACTATTTGAGGATTATCCCGTGGACTTCCTTATCGATTTTTCAGGCGAAGAAAGCATCCATCTTTATGGCAAGTTCGCAGCCCGCAAAAAGATCAAGATCATCTCAGCCATTTCACATTACGGAGAAAATGAGATCAAAGTTCTGAAAGAACTTGCAAGGGACACTGTGGTGTTTTGGTCGCCTAACATCACATTAGGCGTCAACTACCTGCTGTTTGCGGCATCGCTGTTAAAAAATATAGCGCCGGGTGTTGATATTGAAGTGGTCGAGGAACACTTTAAAGCCAAATCAGGAGTATCGGGAACAGCAATGAAAATTGCGGAAACTTTGGATATCGAAACAGAAAGCATCAATTCTGTCAGAGCTGGCGGTATCGTTGGAAAACACGAGGTTATCTTTGGTTTTCCTTACCAGACCGTTAGGCTTGTCCACGAATCCATATCACGAGAAGCATTTGGAAGTGGTGCATTGTTTGTCGCTGAGAACCTTAAAAGCAAACTGAAAGGATTGTACAATTTTGAAGACATCCTGCGACCGTACTTTTTCGCTCAGACTCCGGATATGTTATCTTAAATATATCTATTGAAAAAATGCCATTCCAAAATTGGAATGGCATTTTTGAAGTATATTTCAACTTAGTTTTCAGAACTGTTTAAAAGTTTGACATTTTTCTCATTCAGCCTTTTTTCAAGCCAGCTTCTGAGCTGTAATTCATTCACTTTCTTTCCGGAGTAGATCATCACAAATTGCAGCCTGGCACTATCCGTTTCAGGATATTGGGCTATCTTTCCGTAGGAAACCTCGGACATATCCGGATATAGGATTTGTATCTCTTTCCCCAGTGTGGAGTCTGAAACTTTATAATTATCCAGTTCTGACCGAAGACTGGATAAGGCTATATCCTTCTCTGACAGGTTTGTATTGTTTTTGTTGATCTCACTCAATATCTCTGATTTCAGATCGGAATTGTTTTGCCTGATGTTGATCTTTGTATTTGAAAGCCCGTTATCGGAAAGCATCTTGTTGTAAGACTTGATCTCTTCAGCAGTGAATTTTTTATTAAGGAATGCAACGTCGATGGTTTTGGGATAGGAGTTGTAGCTTATTTTTTTATAGATGAGTGTATAGCCATTCTTTTCAAATTCTTTTTGAAGAAAAAGTTCTGCGGTCTTCGTAAATTTCTTTTCATTGTACAGGTTGTAGGCCAGATAGGAACTTGGAATGATCATTACCAGTATTAATAGCGATATACTGTACCTGATCCTTTTTTCATATTTGTTGTCGACAATAGAGGAAGGATAATGAAGGTATTTGACAACAAGAAAAGTAGCAATGCATATAAAAAAGCAATTGATGCTGTAAAGATAGAATGCGCCGATGAAATAAGAAAAATTAAAAGTAGCAAGACCAAATCCGGCCGTACACAATGGAGGCATCAATGCTGTTGCAATGGCGACACCGGGAATAGGATTTCCTTTCTCTACCCTTGTTATGGCTATGACACCTACCAGTCCTCCAAAAAAAGCGATCAGAACATCGTAGATGTTGGGTGCGGTCCTTGCTAAAAGTTCTGACTGTACATCCTTGAAGGGACTTATGTAAAAGTAGAATCCTGAAACCAATAAACTCACTACTGTTGCAATGATCAGGTTCTTAAAAGATTTCTTGAGCAGAGGAAAATTATAGGTCCCAAGAGCAAATCCTGCACCTACGATCGGGCCCATTAATGGAGAGATAAGCATAGCCCCGATAATTACCGCAGTGGAATTGACGTTAAGGCCTATGGATGCTATAATGATTGCGCAGGCAAGAATCCAGAGATTGGAGCCCCGAAAAGAGATATTAGAAGTTACGTTCTCCAATACCTTATCCTTTTTCTCCTCACCATTGTGAAGATTAATGAAATTAAAAATATTATTCATCGGTTTGAGTTGGTTTAGAATCTTTGTTGAGGATTATATACCCTATAATTCCTCCGATCAAAGAGGCCGCAAATATGCCGATCTTTGCCTGTGTCTGATATTCTTCGTGGCTAAAGGCAAGGGAGGTCACAAATAGAGACATCGTAAATCCAATGGATGCCAGAAAACCAAGTCCGAGCAGATTACGGATATTCATCCCCTCAGGTAATTGGGCAATTTTTAGTTTAATAAAAACAGCGGTGAAGCCTACAACACCTAATACCTTTCCGGCCAGCAAGCCCAATGCTACAGCCACTGCGATATTGGTGTCAAATAAACTGTTGAGGTCAATATTTAACGATACCCCGGCATTGGCTATTGCAAAGATCGGTATGATAACGAAAGTTACAACAGGATGCATCGCGTGTTCCAATATCTGAAGGGGAGGAGTGGCGGCATTTGTCGCCTCATTGATCTTCTCCAGGACATGCAGCTGGTCGTTGGTCAATGTAGGTGTATTTTCAGTAGGGTCTAAATTTTTAAACCTTTCCAGATAGCTGCTGATCTTGGCAATGAACAGATTTTCCTTGATCTTTACATCTGCCGGAATCGTAAAAGCAGCCAGAACAGCAGCGATCGTAGCGTGAACACCTGAAATAACAAAGCATGTCCATACACCGCAGATGCCAAGGAATGCGAAAAAACAGATCGATCTGACGCCGAGTTTATTGCCCAGGTACATCACTGAAAGAATGCCAAGTCCTATTAGCAAGTAGGTCATTTCAATGTTCGATGTATAAAAAAATGCGATCACCAGGACCGCTCCCAGATCATCTACGATTGCCAATGCAGTTAAAAATACCTTTAAAGAAAGCGGAATTTTTTTTCCCAACAGAAAAAGCACGCCCAAAGCAAAAGCAATATCCGTGGCCATAGGGATTCCCCAGCCCTTGTGCATTTCCCCGGTCGGATTGAGCATGAGGAATATCAATGCCGGCATTACCATTCCCCCAACTGCCGCAACGATTGGCAGCATGGCCTTTCTCGGATTGGAAAGCTCACCACCGATGATCTCACGTTTCAGCTCAAGTCCGACAACGAAAAAGAAAATCGACATCAAACCGTCGTTGATCCAGTGATGGACGGTAAAATCGAAAAAACTTTCGCCATTCCATTGAAATCCAAAGGTCTGTTCCAGAAAATGATGGTAGCCATCGGATAAGGGTGAATTAGCAAGTATTAAAGCAATGATCACACTGATCCCTAAAAGTAATCCTCCGGACTTTTCCTGCTGGATAAATCGCTGAACGGGCTGTGTGATCTTGTCGATCGGCTTTGTGGGGTAACTTTTAATCATAGTTTAGTAAAAAATAGATAACTGCAAATTTATGAATACTAAAAGGAAAAACAGAGGAACATTCCGAAAGTTATTTTTGAATATTATTTGGCAATTTTTTTATAAACTAAAAAAAAGGTGATCATGGGGCAATTTTAAATTTAAAGTTAATTTTCAGAAAACAATGAACGTTTTAAATTAATTTGTTTAATATTATAGGCTTGAAATCTGATTAATCTATAACAAATGTCAACAAAAAAACTCAGTGAATGGTACGCTACCGCTATTTGTGGAAATGATATCACTTCATCTTGTCTGTATGTTTCGGCTCTCGCTATCGTAGCATCTGGTCAGTATGCCTGGATCGCTCTTGTGATGGTTGCCGGGGTTCTGTTTCTATTCAGAAAGATCTATGGCGAGGTGGTTGGAGCACTTCCCCTCAATGGTGGTGCCTATAATGTCTTATTGAATACTACGACGAAAAGCAATGCATCGGTAGCAGCCTGTCTCACCATCCTGTCTTACATGGCAACGGCTGTGATATCCTCAAGCGAGGCGATGCACTATCTGCATCATATTTTACCTTACTTCAATGTGAACATTGCCACTTTTGTCCTTTTGCTCATATTTTTAGGACTTACAATTTTAGGGATCTCCGAAAGTGCGGTGGTGGCATTGGCCATATTTGTATTCCATCTTGCAACAATGGCCCTGTTGATTGGCTCCTGTTTTTTCTTTGTCTGGCAACATGGATTCTCAATATTGATCGATAATTTTCATCTCCCGGCCAGAAACGGTAGTATCCTGACCGCTATCTTCTTTGGGTTTTCAGCGGCAATGCTTGGGATCTCAGGATTCGAGAGCTCCTCCAATTTTGTGGAAGAGCAGGAAAGAGGGGTATTTGCGAAAACACTGAGAAATATGTGGATCGCGGTCTCGGTACTTAATCCGTTGATCGCATTTCTAGTGATATGCATTATTCCTATATCTTCAGTTGAATCACACCAGAATTCTTTCTTAAGTTATATAGGTACTCTGACCGGTGGAAAATGGCTGGCTATGATCATTTCGATCAATGCGGTCTCTGTCTTAAGTGGTGCTGTATTGACTTCATTTGTCGGTGTGAATGGACTTATCAAAAGAATGACCTTGGACAGGATTCTGCCCAATTATTTTCTTAAGGAAAATAAGCGTGGAAGTACCTATAGGATCCTTATTCTATTTTTTCTGTTATGCCTTTCAGTGCTATTGGTGACCAGAGGGCAATTGGCACCATTGGCCGCCGTATATGCCCTGTCTTTCCTGACTGTCATGGCGTCCTTTGCCTTAGGCAATATCCTTCTTAAACTTAGAAGATCCCGACTGCCACGTCCGGAATATGCCAGACCGGGAATTGTTTTAATCGCTTTTGCAGCCATAATCATTGCTTTATACGGGAACGTAATGACCAAGCCTCAATATCTTGTCACCTTTCTGCAATATTTTATTCCTTCGGTACTGATTATTTTGGCTATGCTGCTGCGAAAGGATATCATGCATTTTATTGTCAATGTGATGCAATCCCTGTCAAAGAACTATAAAAAATATACACTTACTAGACAAAGATCGCTTTATCGAAGCCTCAAAAAACTATATGAGCAGGATTTTGTCTTTTTCTCAAAAGGTGATGATATAGCCACGCTGAATAAGGTAATGATGTACCTTCACGAGAACGAAGTGACCAATAAGATGAAAATTGTTACGGTACTTCACGAAGCCCAGCAACCGGATCCGAAATTCCTCGCAGATTTTGATACCTTGGACAGGGCGTATCCAGAGGTCGATATGGAATATATTACTTTATTGGGTGACTTTACACCTCAACTTGTCGAAGAGCTCAGTAACAAATGGGGAATACCAAAGAATTTCATGTTTATCAGTAGTCCCGGGGAAAAATTCAGTTACAGGGTTGATGAACTTGGTGGGGTAAGGCTTATCCTTTGATAAGTTGGCATTGAAGGTACTGTGACTTCCACAAATTCTATACAAAACAAATTTATTTTGAAAGTCTTTGAAGCATTGAGTTCATCTCATCGATCTCTCTTTGCTGGGAGACAGCAATACTGTCAGCCAATTTACGTACCTCAGGGTCTTTAATATTTGCACTTATACTAGTCATAATTGCTGATGAATGATGTGGTATCATTGCTTTGAGATATTGAATGTCATTTACTGCGGTCTGATTTCTTAAAGCTGTGAAAGAGCCTGCAAAAAATACTATTGAAAATAATATTATCAGTCTATTGATATTTTTATTATCATACATTTTCGGCATCATGACCAGCATCAGGACAGCCATAGGACTTACCATAAGGATGGTCATATATATCCTGGTTAAATTGGTATAGTAGTCTTTGATATTATTCATATTGAGAAACATTATAAAGTACATTATAATGAAAGAACACACTATCATTAATCCAAATTTTTTGTAATTCATCGGTCTAAAATTTAACGTTAAAGAAATTTAATTATACACAGGCTAATTAATAAATCCGAAGCGATTTTCTGCATTTTTGAACAATTCTGGCTAAATTAATATATAAAATAAGCTGCGAACCGCAGCTTATTTTATATATACCATCATCATTCAAAGTCTTCTTCCGAAGCTTGAAAGTTGATTGAATTGTATGCTGAATCGGTGAGTAGTGCATCGGCCTCTTTTTCTTCTGCTATTGTTGATTCCAGAAGAGATGCAATTTCGTTTTCACCAAGAGTTTTTGCAAAAGCGATCAAAGTTCCGTAAGATGCGATCTCATAATGTTCAATCTTCTGTGATGCAGAAATAATACCTGCATCTCGCACCGCGCCAGCTTCAGTTTCCTCCAAGATGCTTTCCCCTTCTTTGATCAAACCCTCCATCGCATCACATTTTTTGCCTCTGTTTGATTCTCCCAATATCTCAAAAACCTGCTCCAAACGTTTAACCTGGCCTTCCGTGACAGTTACGTGTTGTTGAATTGCTGAAACCAGTTTTGGCTCTGTGGCATTGTTTGCCATTTTAGGCAATGCCTTCAAAAGAGCACGTTCTGCATAAATGATATCCTTGAGCTCATCAATAAATAATTCTTTAAGTCCTTCTGCTGCGTTAGATTTGGCCGCAACTTTACCTTGACCTCTTCCGTTCTGTGTGTCTGTTTCTTTCATAACAATAATTTTTAATGATTTTGTGACTTGAAAAATTGCAAATATCAGACCGTATAAAATTCTTTGGTCTATAAATTATTCCTAATTTTCTCATTTGCTAATTAGACTGGAATGCAATTACAGTTACCGCTCTGATTTATTTCTCCTCATAGGTCGATACCAGCATATGTCTGGCAGCATTATTTCGAACAGGAATAGATATATACACATTGCGATCACGATTAAGAAATTCCGTTTACTTTTCAAAAGAACCTTATGGCATAATTTAGAGGCTCCTAAAACTACGACTTAAAGCCTCTAGTTGCCTGATTGTCTCCTAATACAATATTTTTCGCATACTCATATTTAGTAATTAAAAAACCTTAAATGAAGATTAGAAATCAAAATCTAATATTTGGAGTTAATTCATTATTCCAAAGGCTAAGTAAACCAGAAGTTATTTTCTTTGTCGTAATAACTTGACTCTTATTCAGTAATTCAGCCTTGATGATCTACAGCATTGGGATGAATTTGCTCGATTTGTTTAATGTTCGTCTCAAAGATTATGTATTCAACAGCTTGAAGAGTGGTTTTTCTACCGGTTTTTTTTAGATAAATTTGATATGAATTCATCAATAGTTTAAATCATATTAATGTTGGTTACGTAGTTTTCTCAATATGATGCAAATGAGATCGTAACTTATTTTCCGCATTTGCGATAAAGCAATGTTCAAATATCTGATCCTGAATCAAATACTGTGAACTAAAAAATTAGCACAAAAGTTAAACACTGACTTTTTGTTAAGTAATTCCCCGATTCTGTTCATTGTATGAGTGATGATTAGTGCAATTTTGTACTTATAAATCAAGACAATGAAAATAACATTAACAGGTTCTCTGGGGAACATCGGAAAACCACTTACCCAATTATTGGTAACGGCAGGACATCAGGTAACGGTCATCAGCAGCAAAGCAGAAAGAATAACTGAAATCGAAAGTCTGGGCGCTGTTGCAGCAATTGGAACCATTCAGAACGTAGAATTCTTAACGGAAACATTTAAAGATGCTGATGCCGTTTATTTATTGGAAGCATGGGAAGGCATCGGAAGTCTTTTTGACAAGGATATCGATTTCTTAGCTGAATTTAAAAAAATAGCCCAAAATTATGTTACCGCTGTACAACAGTCCGGTGTCAAAAAGATTATCCACTTAAGCAGTATCGGGGCGCACTCAGATCAGGGCACCGGAAGTCTTTTGGTTCACTATAATGTTGAGCAGATCTTACAAACGCTTCCTGACGATGTTAGCATAAAATTTATGCGCCCTGTCGGATTCTTCAGCAATATGTACCGCTGGCTTCCGACCATACAGTCGCAGGGTAAAATTATTCAAAGTTATGGAGGAGATCGTAAAGAACCCTGGGTCTCACCAAACGATATCGCAGCGACCATTGCAGACGAAATGGAAAACCCTTTCATCGGAAGAACGGTGCATTATATCGCAAGCGATGAGGTTTCTCCCGATGAAATTGCCTTTGCTTTAGGGAAGGCAATCGGTAAGCCGGATTTGGAATGGAAAGTCATTCCGGGCGAAGAATTATTAGACCAAATGCTTTCTATTGGTATTAACGAATGGATTGCCAAAGGAATGGTGGCTATGCAAAAGGCACAGGGAGACGGCAGCTTATATGAAGATTTTTATGCCAGTCAACCGAAGTTCGGAAAAGTAAAACTAGCAGATTTTGCAAAAGAATTTGCACAAACGTATAATAAAAAAACAAATTAATATGAAAACAGCATTAATAACAGGAGCCAACAAAGGAATAGGATTCGAATCGGCTAAACAGCTTTTAGAAAGTGGTTATTTTGTCTTCATAGGAAGTCGGAATATCGACAATGGAGAATCAGCCGTACAGCAACTTAAAGAAGCAGGTTTTAAAAACACCAAAGCCATCCGGTTGGATGTTGCTGACATTTCTTCCATAGAAATGCAAGAAAAGAGATCGGAGAGAAGACGGATATTCTGGATGTGCTCATCAACAATGCCGGAATTAACGGTGGAATGCCGCAGGCTGCGCTCGAAGCCCCGGTGGAATCTTTTCAAAACGTCATGGATACTAATTTGTATGGTGTAATCAGAGTGACCCAGACATTTATGGATCTATTAAGAAAATCTGAGGAGCCAAGAATCGTCAATGTCTCTTCCAGCGGCTGTTCGCTCACGTTGCATTCTGATCCCGGCTGGATCTATTACAGTCATAAAGCTGCCGTTTATACCGCTTCAAAAGCTGCCATGAACATGTACACGATCAATCTCGCATACGAACTTTGGGACACACCATTTAAAGTCAATGCAGTTTGTCCGGGATTCGTCGCTACGGATTTCAATAATCACAGAGGTACCGGAACCGTAGAAGAAGGCGGAAAAATAATTGCTAAGTATGCAATGATCGGTCAGGACGGGCCTAGCGGGAAATTCATCAGTGAAGAATATAATCCTGAGACTGGTGAAACACCGTGGTAATTATTTCACTATTTTTACACTACTAACACCTGAATAAAATTTCAGGTGTTGATCATTAACAGATAAAAAAATGAAAACCAATCACAATCATCTGCATAAATTTCTCTCATTATCTGAATTTCATACGATGTTCGGATTACCGAAACCTGAACATCCACTGGTAAGTATTATCCGTCTCGAAGAAATGAGACTGCCTGCAGAAGAACTATCTGAAAATCTGGTGCTGGATTTTTACAAAATTGCTTATAAAGATACGATCGGCAGTGCAAAATATGGCCAGCATCATTATGATTTTGGTGAAGGCGGTCTGGTATTTACAGCTCCCGGTCAAGTTTTTGAAAAGCCAAAGAATAACAAAAGCAAAGGCTTCCTTATCCTGCTCCATCCCGATTTTCTGCTTTCCTATCCATTGGCAAAAAAGATCAAGCAGTACGGATTTTTTTCCTATTCAACGGATGAAGCTTTGCAGGTGTCAGAAAAAGAAAAGGAGACTTTATTTGCAGTATTTAAGATCATTGATGAAGAGCTTAAAACCAGAACAGATGATTTCAGCCAGGATGTTGTCATCTCGCAGATCGAACTTCTCCTTAATTATAGCAGCCGTTACTATAAACGGCAATTTATTACCTATAAAGCAATTAATGACCATCTCATTGAAAAGTTTGAGAATGTTCTGGACCATCATTTTAATAACGATGAGAAATTGCAGAACGGAATGCCGACGGTGCAGAATCTGGCCGACGAGTTAAATGTCTCTGCAAGCTACCTGAGTGATATGCTGCGATCTTTAACGGGTCTCAACACCCAGCAGCACATCCACAGCAGGTTTATTGAAACGGCGAAGGAAATATTATCGACCACCGATCTATCGGTATCTGAAATTGCCTATCATATGGGGTTTGAATATCCTCAGTCTTTTACCCGTTTGTTCAAGAGCAAGACCAATCAGACCCCTTTGGAATTCAGACAGTCATTCAATTAGATGATTAATAAATAGCAACAATGAACCAATTTATCCTTGGTCTTCAGGCCCGGAACCTGACAGTTGAAATCCATCACCATTCTGCTTACCAGATCGTGCTGTCCAATGATTCTTTTAATTCCACGATCAACGGTATAGTGTATAATGGTATTTACGGTTTCCTGATCAAACCGCACGTCAAACATTTTTGTGTTGCAGAAAACGGAACCTTAAATGTACTGAATATTGAACCCTATTCCACGGTCGGTTTGGTATTATCAGGCAGTTTTAAAAATGGTGAAGACTGTATCGTTCTCCACACACCTTCAGATATCAACGCATTATTTAATATTCCTGAAAACAGTCTTGAAATTAATTCCATCATCGAGGCGATGCTTTCTAAATTACCGGCTGCCCGTTATGACGAGAGAGTGACCAAAATTGTGGATCATATAACGGAAAATTATTTCAGGTCCGATATCACGCCGCAAACCTTTGCGGATATCGTTTTCCTTTCTCCATCACGCCTGGCATCACTTTTCAAACAGCAGACAGGAAGCAGCCTTTCCAAATACTTGTTATGGACAAGACTGCGACAGGCGATCTATAGGATACTTACCGACAAAGAGAGAAGCCTCACCGACATTGCCTACGATACAGGCTTCTATGACCTTCCCCAACTTAACAAATATATGTATGAGATGTTCGGAATGCCGCCCAAAGCTTTGAAATACAGCAGTGATCTGATACAGATCTATTAGAAAAATATAAAATATATAATAATGAGGGTATTGACAGTATTGTTGATACCCTTTTACTTGTTGAGTTACCCGATGACTTTCTCAACAACAGTGATCTGATACAAGTTTATCCATCACATTCTCTGCAACTTTGTGATATCAAATTGAAACAAATATAAATTGAAATCATGAAAGCAATAGCCTATCAAAAATTTGGAAACACAGAGGTATTACAAATTGCAGAACAAGAAAAACCTGCCATAACATCAGATCAGGTTCTGGTCAGAATAAAAGCATTCTCCATCAATCCGATGGATTGGAAAATCAGAAGAGGGGATATGAAATTGATGTCCGGTTCAAAATTCCCGAAGAATACGGGAGCCGATTTTGCAGGAATCATCGAAAAAACAGGAGGCTCCGTTGGCCATCTAAAAGCCGGAGACGAAGTTTTTGGAGTCGTAAAAAACCTGATGAAAGAAGGAGCATCGGCTGAATATGTTGCTGTTCCGGCGTCTTTAGTCTGGAAAAAGCCTGATAAGATCAGCTTTGCGCAGGCAGCTTCTCTTCCTGTTGTCGGAACAGCTGCTGTAACGGCTTTTGAAAAAATGGGAAATATTACCTCGCAGACTGCGATTCTCATCAACGGTGCTACCGGTGGTTTCGGAATGATCCTACTGCAGTTTTTAAAGCAACGGGGTGCCCAAATTACAGCGGTAACGAGCCCTAAAGGAGTAGAATACGCAAAAAAATGGGGAGCCAATACGGTCATCGATTATACCAAGGAAAATGTGCTTTCACAAAAAATAACCTACGACGTTGTCATTGACCTTTCAGGCAAAATGGGTTATAAAGCAGCGAAGGAAATCATGAAAACCAAATCTATATTTATTAACCCGACCCCGGAGCCTGTAGAAATCCCCCTGTCAGTTTTAGGAAATATCTTCAGATCGAAAAAACATATGGTGTTACTTTCAAATCCTGCAACAGCATATACAGAAGTTTTGCTGGATGCAGTGAGCAAAGGCTTAGATATTGAGATCAGTGCCAAATTTCCTTTTTCACAGTATAAGGAAGCTTATCAATATGCGGAAAAAGGTGAATATGTGGGAAAAGTCGTTATCGAAATTAATAATCCGGTAATTAAATAAAACAGTGATATGATACAAGTTTCAAGATGCAGATCGTCGCAACTTTGTCCTGTCAATAATTAATTAAAATTTTAAAACAATGAAAAAAAGAATTGTAGTATTAGGTGCAACAGGAACTGTTGGAAGTAAAATAGCAGAAATCCTGTTAGACGAAGGTCACCACGTAACGATGATAGCAAGAAGCACAGAAAAGCTCGAAAAGTTTCGGACCAAAGACGTACAAATTATAAAAGGAGATATCAATGATGCTGATGTTCTCACCGATGCTTTTAAAAATGCAGATAGTGCCTTCCTGATTCTGCCTGACAATGTGAAAGCTGAAAACACAAGAGCGTATCAAAGAAAGGTAACAGGCAATTTTATTGAGGCTATTGAAAAGTCCGGTATCAAACAGATTGTCAATATGAGCAGCTTAGGTTCCCACATGCATGAAGGCAACGGCATGATGGGCGGTACCGGAGAACAGGAAGTAAGATTGAATCAATTGGAAAATGTCAACATTATGCATATCCGCTCTGCTTACTTTATGGAGAACTTTCTGAGAACCATTCCCCTTGTCAAAAATAATGGGATCAACGGAACGGCTGCGGATGGTGACCATTCCATTCCTATGGTGGCTACAAAAGATGTGGCGAAAATTGCAGCATACCATCTGGCTAATCACGACTTCACCGGCAAAAGCATACATTCTGTCATGGGTCCTAAAAATTACACCTTGAGAGAATTTACCTCGATTATAGGAAATGCCATCGGAAATCCTGAGTTGCCCTATGTTCAGATTCCTTTGGAACAGGCTAAAGAAATATTTTTAGGCAACGGATTTACAGAAGATTTTGTAGACAATCTGTTGGAAATGGCGACCGGTATTAAAGAGGGGATATTCAATTATCAAAAACGCGATGAAAATTCCACGACCTCCACAACTGCTGAAGAATTTATCAGCGAAGTCTATGCTGCAGCTTATCATCATTAATTAAAATCATCAAATAACATAATAATGAAACTTTTAGAACAAACCCGGTTAGGAAATCTAACGTTAAAAAACAGAATGGCAATGTCTGCCATGACCAGAAGCCGTGCCAGCCAGGAAGGTATAGTAGGAGAATCCACTGTGGAATATTATACTCAGAGAGCCGGTGCTGGCCTTATTTTCTCAGAAGCGATCCGGATCAGCGAAGAGGCAACCGGAAGCCCTTTTACACCGGGGATTTTTAATGAAAACCAGATCAGTGCCTGGAAAAAAGTCACTGATTCAGTCCATAAAAATGCCGGACTTATCATCGCCCAACTATGGCATACCGGTCGTGCCGGACATTCGGTTGACAGAAATGGGAAGTTGCCTCTAGCCCCTTCCGCACTGCCCATTAAAGGAATGCAGCATTTTACCAGTCAGGGCATGAAAGAGTACGAAATTCCCCAGGAACTGACGGTAGAACAAATTAAAGTAATCGTCAAAGACTATGGACAGGCCGCCAAAAATGCCCTTGAAGCAGGTTTTGATGGGGTGGAACTCCATGCAGCAAACGGTTATCTTCCTAATCAGTTCCTGGCTGAGAGTGCGAACCGGAGGATCGATGAATATGGGGGAAGCTATGCCAATAAAGCCCGGTTTATCATTGAAGTGCTGGAAGAGCTTATCAGTGCTGTGGGAGGTGACAGGGTAGGTATCAAGATTTCACCTTTCCATCCGTATGGGGATATGATTTTAGATCACCCAGTAGAAACTTACAGCCATCTGATCGAAAAATTGAATCAATTGGATATTTCTTATGTTGAACTTATGAGGAAAAGTCCCCATTTCCCGTCGCCGGTACATTATCCTGATATAGATGATATGGATTTTTTCGGAAAGATGATCAAACACCCGGTGATCGCAAATACCGGCTTCGACAGGGCTTCGGCGGAAGATGAACTGGTAAAAGGCTCCGCAGAACTGGTGTCTTTCGGAACCTTATTCTTGGCCAATCCCGACCTTCCCCAACGATTTGAAAGAAATGCTCCGCTCAATGAACCGGATCGGGCAACCATGTTTGGAGGTGGTGATCAAGGTTACATCGATTATCCGTTCTTATAGGAAGGATATCAACATTAGAAATCACCTTAATAAATATCTAAAGAGATAATCTATTACATAATTAATAATGTGTAGTGGACTGATATGCCATCCGTTATAATCTATAAAGATCAATAATTTGATGCTTGACCACGAGATATATTGAAAATTCCTACAATTTAAGATAGAGCAAATCCATGCAGAAAGTGCAGGATACTCTGTTCATGTTTTCAAGGTAATTTAGCCTGAAAACCATTAGTTTTTTAAAAAATAGTTACAGATCGTTAGCAATACCTGACTTGAAAAAATTTAATGTTAGGATCATTTATTAGATTTTAAAGAATGATTTTAATAGAAACAAGATATGGTCATTGCTTTCGGTCTATAACCAAATAATATCATTATGCAAAAGCCATTTTCTAAAATAAAAAGATTTTCATCCCCTTGTATTTTGTGCTTTATTGTCATTTCAATTGTAGGCAAGGCACAGATAATTAATCGTTTTGATCTGGTAAACAGGCACAATGTAATTGTAAAAGAGATTGATCCCCTGGCCCCATTATCTGTCGGCAACGGGGATTTTGCCTACACAGCTGATGTGACGGGTATGCAGTCTCTTGAACCGTATTATTATAAAAACGGAATCCCCTTAGAAACGCTTTCTACGTGGGCGTGGCATTCTTTTCCAAATACAGACCATCTGAAACTGGAAGACACCATGAAGCCAAGCGATTTTCACGGGCGGGAAATTAGGTATGCAAGCCAGGAGAAAAATGCTGCCGGAGAATATTTCAGGCAAAATCCGCATCCTGCTCCATTGGGACAGATCAGTCTTGTCAGAGGAAATGGTAAATCTTTGGAAGTAAATGATATAAGTAAGGTCAATCAAAAGCTTGACTTGTGGAAAGGATTATTATCCAGTTCTTATGAAATAGACGGACAGTCGGTCGCTGTGGAAACAGTTAGCAGTCCGGATGAAAGTACGGTTGCTTTTAGTATTCAATCATCTCTTTTAAAAGAAGGAAGATTAAAGCAGGCATTCCGGTTTCCTTATTCTTATGATTTATCGGTGAAAAACAAACCGCCATTCGACTGGGATAAAGCAAGTCTGCACAAAACAACAATAGTTAGCAGAGGTCTGAATAATGTAGTATTAAAAAGGGTAATTAATACAACGGTCTATTATGTAGCCATACAGTGGAAGGGAAGGGCCAAATTTGAATTAGACGGACCTCATCGTTTTTATCTGGATGCAAAAGGTTCAGACAGCGTGCAGATTGTCTTCCGGTTTTCCCCTATACCTCTCAAGTATGATTCTCCGGCGTTTGCCGAAATTAAGAAATTAAGTGCTGAATCCTGGAAGCAATACTGGACTAAAGGAGGCGCTGTGGATTTCTCCGGAAGCAGGGATCCACGTGCGGAAGAACTGGAAAGAAGGGTTGTCCTTTCGCAGTATTTAATGAAGGTTAATTATGCAGGTTCATTTCCACCTCAGGAAACCGGGTTAACCCATATCAGCTGGTATGGCAAGCATAATTCGGAGGTATATTGGTGGCACACCGCCCAATTTTACCAGTGGAACCATACCGATCTACTTGAAAAAAGCTTTAACTGGTACAGACAGATATTGCCAATTGCGTTAAAGGAAGCCAAACGTGAAGGGTTTGAGGGTGCCAGATGGCCAAAAATGGCTGGTATTGACGGCAGAACCAGCCCGGGAGGGATCAACCCGTTCATCATCTGGAATCAACCTAACCCCATCTATCTCGCAGAACTGATATATCGGGCACATCCAAATGCTGAAACACTTAAAAAATACAGCGGCGTTGTATTGGAATCTGCTAAATTTCTGGCTTCTTATGCTTTTTATGATGTTAAGACAGACCGCTATATATTGGGGCCGCCACTTAAAAGTGTCAATGAAAAAACGGATGAAAATACCACCCAGAATCCAACTTTCGAATTGGTGCAATGGTATTATGGTTTAAAGGTAGCACAAGACTGGCGCGTACGAATGGGTATGTCACGAGATGTGCATTGGGACGAGGTGCTCAAAAAATTATCACCTCCCACCGTAAAGGAGGGAAAATATCTGGAAATGGAAACAGATCCTGACATGTATAACCGAAAAGGAGGTTTTTCATCCGCAATGATCATGAGTTTAGGATCTCTTCCGCAAACCTGTTTAATTGATCGTAATGTGATGCTAAATACTTTTAATACTATATATGAACGTAACGGTCTAAGAAGTTTCGTCAGCTGGAGCCTGGGCAAAGGTGCTATGACTGCAGCACGTCTCGGTGAGCGTAATAAAGCAGTAGATATCCTTTGCAATGGTCTGCCTGGTGCTGTATTTTTAAAGAACGGACATGTACAGCGTGCTAAGGAACCATTAGCCTGTCCTGCATATTTACCTGCCAACAGTGCTTTTCTTGCAGCAGTTGCATTAATGGCTGCCGGATGGGACAGCGGACCGCAGACGAATGCTCCAGGATTTCCTCAGGACGGAAATTGGAGTATCAGAGTTGAGAACATGAACAAACTGCCATAGATTTTATAATAAAATACTGTTATGCTGAGAAATAAAAACAAGTTGAATCGGCCGATCCTACAAATCATTTGTTATGACGGAATCGGGTTATGCAAATTTGGATAATTATTCAATAGTATTACATATGTAATTACAAATTTTTGATATCAGGAATATCGTCAATTACAGAAAGCTTGACTGGAGTATTTCAGATGATTTCCAGTATCATAAAGATGTATTGCAGTCTTAAAGCTTTTTGAAATGAACCATATTATTTTGCCTATGAAATTATCGATTGCGGCAGTAAAATTATTGAATTGATTACCAGAAATTTCTGATAGATGGGCACTCATTATTATTCTGTCGTCAGAAAAAAATGTAAAGGTTATAAAGATACAATCTGGTAAAAAGGGAATATTGGTACTAAATAAAAAGTTTAAAGATTATCTTTTCGAGAGTTTTTTCTCTATAGAGCCAAATTCCTTTCTGAAAAACAAGTTTTGGTCACAGGTGTTTCTTCCAATCAAGACCACTTGAAAGTGATACTTTGTTTAAACGTACATTCGGTCTTAATTGCTTAGGAGGCAGCAGATAATGAAAGGTTGATCTTCTGGTAAAAATGTGCTTCTGGTACTGATAAAGAAAATGATTTCTTATTTTGGGAAATTTTATATTATGAGACGAGCCTTTTTAAATGTTGAATCTCTTAAAAAGATTTTTATTGGAATTAATTTTTTATTGCAAATCTTATCCTACCGAGAACAGTATCAATATCGAAAGGTTTGGCGATAAAATCGTCAGGTTCACATAAGTCCTTTAATTGGTCCAGCTGTGCATGGGCGCTCATAATGATGACAGGAATACCATTATTATGGTGACTTTGTTTTATTTCTTTACAAAGATCGACTCCTGACCCGTCAGGTAGCATCACATCGAAAAGGTAAAGGTCGGGCAAATCACTGTGGTCACGATTCAGAAATTCGTTTACTGTTGAAAACGATCTAACATCATAATTTTCAGACTCTAAAAAAATGACTAAAAATTCTCTAATTGCCTGATCATCTTCTACCAACATAATTTTTCTCATACTCATACTAAGCAATTACGGAACCGTTATTAAAAAATTAACAATCAATATGGAATAATTAAATTATGGTGGTCATTGCAAAGGCAGAGTAAACCAAAACTCACTCCCTTTTCCTAATTGACTTTCGACTCCAATATCTCCACCATGATTTCTTATAATTTCTGCGCTGATATATAATCCAAGTCCGAGACCTGAAAATTTTTGTCCTCTGTAATCGGTCCTGTAATACCGTTCAAATAAATGTCCGACTTTTTCCTCAGGTATTCCCGGCCCATTATCTTTAATCGTTATTTTGACATGATCATCATTTAATAAATGTACTTTAACCACTATATCTGAATCAGGTGCGTATTTGATCGCATTGCTAATAAAATTTACCATAACCTGTCCGATCTGTTGATTGTCTGCTTCTACCATTATGGAGGTATCGCCTTCGAAGGTGATTTTCCGATCAGTTTTTTGGAATAGGATCGATAAGCATTCATCAAATAGTTCAGCCATTGAAAAGATGGTCTTATGAAGTTTCAAATGACCCTGCTCCATTCTGCTGGTATCAAGAAGTTCATCGATCAGTCTGGAAAGTTTGTCAAGGCTTTTCACAGACTGATCAATCAATTTTGTCCTCACCTCTAAGGATAATTTCTCGTGCGATCTTTCAAGAAGTTGCAGTGCGATCTTAAGTGCGGTAACCGGTGTTTTAAGTTCGTGGCTGGCAATACTGATAAAATCATCCTTCCCTTGAGTGATCATCCTTCTGGCCGTTACATCCATAAATGTTCCGATGCCCCCTGTTAGACGGCCCTCACTATCAAATATAGGGGCAGCATTGATGGATATATAGATACGCTCCCTATCCGGGGGCTGAACACCTATTTCATGGTCAAATACAGGTTTTCCGCTTGACATCATAATTGACATCGGATGTTCTTCTGAAGGAAGTGGTGAGCCGTCAAGCCGCAAGTTCTGCCATTTGGGGTCGTCATATGTCCTGCTTTTGATAGAGGTTTCACTTAATCCCAGTATCTGCTGTGCCATTGGATTGGCGTACACTAGTTGTCCGCTGGCATCTACTACACCCACACCTTCGGCCATGGTCTCCAAAATGCCGTGCAGACGCTGCTCACTGTTTTTAAGCGTTTGTTCCAGTTCACTCTTTTCATTTATTATCCTTTCTCTTTCCTGAATAGCCAGAAATTGTGGTGTCACATCAGTGGCCATGTCGATAACACCTGTGATCTTTCCATCCTCGATAAAAGGCATATAATTAAAGTTGTAATATCCCTTTTCCAATTTTCCATTGCGCTTAAGAAGCACAGGATTCGAGAGTTCAGCGTGGGGCTGGCCTTTTTTATAAGTGTTGATCAGCATATCGGCAGCCTGCTGACCCTTTAATTCAGGAAGTTCATCAAAAAGTGGTTTTCCGATGATTCCGACATCTTTACCAATGAGGTCAAGCATCGGCTGATTGATCAATGAGACAATAAAATCATCACCTTTAACAAGTAGCATAGCTACCGGTGCCTGAGCAATGAGATTGACAAAACTGGTTTCACTATCAGTGATTTTTATATTTAGACTGTTAATAGTATCGTTTAGCCTTTTAAGCTCCTCATTCCGTGCTTCAAGGACACTATTAGAATAATTTAGGTCGCTGACGTTATCCTGAAAGTTTTTATTGTCAAAAAGAAAGTCTTTATTTTCTTTATCCAATCCTTGATTTAGTAAACTGATTGTTTTATTAGCTTTTTCTAGATGTTCGTTAGTTACCGTATATTCTTCGTTTAATGCGGCAAGTTTCTCGTTAGATGTCTGATATTCCTCATTTATTGCTACTAGCTCTTTATTAGCAGCCTCGAGGTCATGATTAATACGTTCTTCATTTTCTTGTTTTTCGCGGACAATCTTCCAGGCAGCAACTCTTTCCGATACATCAACAGCTGTATGTAATATGCAGTATATTTTACCATCCTGATCTAGAATGGGTTTGTAAATAAAATCAAAATACGAAGTGAACATTATCCCGTTCTGCTCCAGTGTTGCGGGCATCTCTCGTGCTTCATAGGTCTCGCTCGTAATCCAGACATTTTTAAGCAATTGAGTAAATGGCTTTCCAATCATTTCCGGCAACGCGTCTTCAAAATTCTTTCCAACAACAGATTGGTCTTTGCCCCAAATTTTGAGCATAGCATTATTGGCTAATTGAATTCTTAGATCTTCTCCTGTATAGATCGCAGTGGCATGACTAGACTGTTTAAGGATCTCTAATGAAGATTCATTGCTTAATAAAGAAAAATTATAATTACCCACAAGTGCTGATTGATTGTTTGTGGGCAAAGTTACAATTTTAGCTGGTCTACAAAAAAAAGTGATGTTATATAATGAAATTAATATATTGTAGTGCTTGGATATTTTTAGAAGCAGATATATTATTTTCTAGTTACCCTATGATAATGCCCTGGGATTGAAGAGCAAAGTCACTATATTACATGAAATAGAAAGATGCATACCTGCGATTATCAAATCAACAAAGCTAATCTCACTTTGAGAATAGATTTATAAAATTTATTTTTTCACGATATGTTAACCTGCTAAATTTTTAGCATACATTTTGAATAACTCGATAATGTTTAAGAAATATTTAAGAAAAAATTCATAATTCCGATTCCTTAATAACCTCTTTAATATTGGTGAATTGTAAAATTATGATAACATATAATTTCATTGCTAATAGTTCATGAGCAAATATTATTAATGAAAAATAAGCAGATAAAGTCTCATGGCAGTAAAACCAAAAGAAAAATATTCTGAAACTGAACCGAGTATTTTAGTAAAAGAAATAAGTAAGCAGAATTTTGATGAACTCTACGCCCAATATGGATGTGTGGTTTATGGAGTTGCTCTGAAAGCTGTTCATTCAAGAGAAAGAGCAGAGGAAGTTTGTTGTTTGACATTCAGAAATATTTACAAATCTATCAACTCCTTTGATAACCAGAAATGTTCTTTTTTAATTTGGGTTATGCGTGTCTTAAAATATTCGATCAAGGAATATTTAAGCGAAAAGGAGCTTTCATATCATATCATTGAAGAAGATTTTCCAAATTTCAGAATCGAATTCAAAGAGGAAAATAGTTCTTATCTTACAACTACTGAGGGATTATCGTAACCTCCGCTTAATTTTATTCTGACGTAATGTTGTTTGTATAAAGATTCATATTAAAAGACCATTTTCATATGGTCGTCGGGGACAATGATTCGTTTTTCAGGACTTCCCGAATTTCGTCAAATTCCAGTATCAAATAATATTTCGCAAGACTTAAAGGTCTTCGTGTGGTTCAGACCTGTGATCAATCATTTTTATGAAATTTAGACAAATACAATTTGAAATAATTCTGGATAATCATTTCTTGTAATCACTGTATTCACTTCTTTGTTTTAATTAATTTTTTAGAGTTGGATTTTGGGACTGTATATTTATATCTTTGATAATTAGAGACCATCAATTATATTACTTGTATCATCTAACGTATGAAGAATTCTACAGACCTATTTAATTTTGAAAAAGATATCATACAGATCGGGTAGATCCCTGTGGTAGCAAGTATTTTGGAAGTGATATGCAGTTCAACAGGAATGGGATTCGCAGCGATCGCCAGAGTTACCGAAGACCGCTGGATCGCTTGTGCTGTTAATGACAAGATCAATTTCGGGCTTGGTGTTGGAGGTAGCTAAAGGTTGATACCACACTTTGTCACGAGGTGAGGGAATTTCAAAAGACCATCGCCATAGACCATGTAGATATGGATCCATTCTATGTCGATCACCATACGCCTGGATTCTATCCAGAATCTCAATGATACCCAAAGTAAGCTGATCTAGGAGAGGGGAATGCAGAGATCAGGGAGCAGTTCATAGCGATTCTCGGGCATGATCTTCGTAACCCTGTCAATGCGATTTCAAATGCTGTTCAGCTAATGTTCCGGAGTCCGCTCGATGACCGTAACACCAGGCTTGCAAAGGTCATCCAAAATTCCGCTGTCCGCACAAAAGGTCTTATTAATAATATTCTCGATTTTGCAAGCGGGCGTCTTGGGGGTGGCATCAAATTGAATTATGAAAATAATGAAAAATCTAGAAGATACCTTAAATCAGGTGATCACAGAACTTAGAATAGGCAATCCCAATACGGAGATCTTGACAGATTTTGATATCGACAGCAGGGCAGTGGGTGACCACAGACGTATTGCCCAGCTTTTTTCTAATCTTTTAGGTAATGCCATTACTCATGGGGAAGATCGATCCCCAATTACCGTAAAAGCAAAGACAGGATCAGATAGTTTTGAACTTTGTGTGATCAATAAGGGAAACAAGATCCCGGAGGAGACCAAAAAACATCTGTTCAAGCCTTTCTCACGTGGGAAGGTACATTTTGGTAAGGAAGGTCTTGGGTTGGGTCTTTATATTTCAAGTGAGATTGCAATCGCACATAAAGGTATGTTGACAGTTGAATCTACGGATGACGAGACCTGTTTTTCACTTCAGATTCCAATCTAAATTTTTAATTTCTTTTAAATCGATAATGATATTCATCACTTAGATTTTCGTTTTTACTTAGATAATAAGTGATTGTTCAACTAACTATTAATAAACTCACAAATTGTAATGTATAGGACGAAAATATCATTACTTAAAAACTAGAGCCTCTTATCTTTTAAAACTTACATTAGCTTTTCGTGCTACCAAATATCATCTAAAGATATATTGATTCTTTGGTCAGTTAAGAATATTTTAAAACGAATCTGTAGTATCTTATTTTTTAGATAATATTAGATAATAATAGATTGCGATCTGCATTTTTCGATCAAGTTATAATTCTGAAAAAAATTCCCTTTCTTACTGAACATTTTCTTATTCAAGATCATAGAATCAACTGAATTATTTAATGGTAATCATTAAAACAAATAGCTGAAACTCAGTTTTCCAAAAAACGGCGTTCCCGGCGTGAAATGTATCTCCGAAACAGGCTCTGATTCATTGTACAAGCGGCTTTCGGTATCGAACTGGGTTTCTTTCCACCTGACATTGAAAAGGTTTTGGACTGATACTCCGACCTCCCAATTTTTTGTGGTGTAATTCAAAACCGCATCTGTAATGAAATATCCCTTTGCAACGATCGAGTTATCTTCGTTGGCAGGACGGTTGCCCATCCAGCGATAACGCAGGCTACCATTTAAACCTGTCATTTTTCGGTATGTAATTCCACCAGTGCTTACCAATGTTGGTGCCAGTGGTATATAATTTTCACCCGATGGTTCGACCAGAGATTTTGGTTTTGCAATATTAAGGTTGAGGTCTGCAAATAAGTTTTTCACCATCTCGTACCTTGCCGAAACATCCATCCCGAATCTTTGAGTTTTACCGCCTGCCTCTACGACCGCTTCATCACCTACATAAACAAATTCCTGATCGAGCCACAAATACCATACAGCGGTTTGTAACAGCAGTTTTTTTCCAATCTTGAAAATTCCTCCAATATCAGTTCCCCAAGCTGGTGGGACTACTTCTTTACCATTCTGCAGTACGGCGACCCGTGTATCGTTGCTATGGAAACCCTTACCGAAATAAGTATAAAGTTCTACCTTATTATTCAGATTATAGTTGATATTTAATTTGGGTGAAATGATATGTGTATCAGATCTGTAATATTTATTTTCCAGAAGATCATTATATTGATTATTAAAATAATCATAACGCAAGCCAGGTGTGATGCTGATCCGATTCCTGAAACTGAATTTCTGAGACCAGTAAGCACCCAGATTAGCCTCATTGACATCCCCGTATTTGAGGCGCTCAAGAAGAATACTTCGCTCCTTGGTACGTGATAGCTCCAGATCATTGACGTCGTCGTATCGGAACTGCAATCCGGCAATGGTCTCGGTATCTACATTTCCGATCCTTGAATGTTTTTCATAAACCGAATTGATACCGTAAATGTTACGGTCTTCCTTTTGTCTGATCTGGTCACCGTTTTCAGGATCATTCAGGAAAAAAGTAAAATTGGAATAGAGTTCAAAATCATATTTTGAGTAATAAAACTGATTGGTAAGCTTAGCTCCGTCTTTGAAATAGCTGATGAGCTTCATATTGGCATTGTATCGTGATGTTTCGCCGCCTTCATTGGGATCAATAGCACCAAACCAGCCTATAAGTCCATTGTCTACTGCTCTGTCCGGAATCTGTCCGGAAGCATTCCATTTGCTGTGAAATCCGGTTATGGCGGAAGAGAGAAAATTGTTTTCAGAAATCTTTCCGTAATATTTCAAAATGCCGTTAAGGCGGTTGAAATCCTGAGAATTTTCAAAATATCCTTTGGTAAAATAAGCTTCCGATGCGAAGTAAAGACTTTGGTTTTTACCGTTTTTCTTGTTGTTCAAAAAATCATATCCCAAAACACCTCTGTAAGTATCAAACTGGCCGGTCTCGACTTTCACGAAATTATTTTCGAGATAGTCCCTTGTCTTGAATTCTACAAATCCCGCTGTCGCAAAATTTCCTTTGTCAGCGAAATAAGGACCTTTATTGAAATTAACGGATTCGATCAGTTCGGGAATGATAAAATGAAGGTCTGCGTAACCTTGCCCGTGGGCGTGACTCGGCATATTGACAGGGATCCCATCGACCGAGATCGCAACATCTGTTCCGTGGTCTACATCAAAACCTCTTATAAAAAGTTGTTCTGCCTTTCCACCGCCTGCGTGCTGGCCAATGAAGAGACCCGGAACCGAACGCAAGATCTCTTGTGAATTATTAATGGGTCTTAAATGAATATCCAAAGCACTGATCGACTGGAAAATATTGTTTTTCGGTGTATCAGTGATAACAACCTCCTCTATATTAGCTACTTTCGGATTCAAGTAGACGTACGCGATCCCGTTTTTGGTCTCTAAAGTATCAAAATCAAACTTCTCATTTCCATAACCAATCCCCGAAACATTGATCTTTTGATGGATCAGATCTCTTTTATTTAAGGCTACATATCCATTTTCATCCGTATATTGGTTAAAGTTATTATCAACACTTCTTATATGTATCAGGTTGAGTGGTTTTTTAGTGAGCTCATTGATCACTATAATACCCTTAGTAGTTTGGGCGAAGACCACAGTGGATAAGCCGAATGTGAGAGAAAAGAACATTTTCTTCATATGATTCAAAAAGCCAAATTTAGATATTTTTTTAAAAATCTAAACGACATTAACAAAGTTAAAATCCATAAATGACCTTGGTTGAGATATAGTGTTTTATTCATAAAGTTATAAACCAAAATTTACAAACACACTGAATCTGGATCTCGCTTCAATATCTCCACTTGCCAGATTGGTGTAAGCAGGAAGCATCAATTCGCTTCCCAGACTGAATTTTTTGTAGGATGCCTCAAAACCCAATTTGCCGTATAATGCACTTCCTGCTGTTCTGGGCATTATCTCTCCAAACTGTTTGTTCCAGTCATAGACCTCGCCCTGCATTCCTAATTTCCCTGAGATAGTACTGTTTTCGTTTTTCCAGATCCTATGGAACCCGGTGACCGCATAATTCCATTGATTTCCGAATTGATAATGCTTTTTGTTCTCTGTTTTAAGGGTATAGTCCGTATTGACCATCAGTGCAAAGAGACTTTTCTGGTATTTATAGCTTAATGCCATTTGATAATCCCAGCTTCCTGTTCCCAGCTGGAAACTTGGATTGACGCCTGTGATCCCTCTTTCATCAAATTTACCTAAGGGGATCTTTACTCCGATCCCTCCATTAAGCTGATGGAAAGTGTTTTTTGATCTCATTAATTCATAGATTCCCATTAAGCTGGCGTCACCGATCCCACTGACCTTGATATCACCTTGAAGTGTTTTCTTCTCGTGGAAATTAAATGGGAGGCTAGCATATATGCTCAATTTCTTAGTGACCGGAATTTTCCCCCAGATCTGTACCGTATTAAAATACTGGTTCTGTGTCAGATCATTTGTGAAAAGGTTTTCCTTCGCTTTATAATGCTGTGCAAAATATTTAATTCCGATGAACTGAGGATTCAACAGGGATTCAAAACCGGAAGATCCGTTTCCTGCAGCACATCCACAAGCATCACAGAAAAACCGCTGAGATTTTATAGAGGCGTAAGTCTGAGCTTCATACCTTGGGAGGTAAAGACTGTCTTTTTCAGAAGCTGAAACCGAAATTGTGATGATCGTAAATAAAATTAAAATATACTTCTTCATTGTTACTCTGCAAATTTTTTATTGGTAAGAAAATTCTGATCGCTCAGCGTTTTTAGAAAGGCAATGATGTATTGTTTTTCTAAACTTGTCATTGCAATTCCAACGTGTCCGTTTTGTTTCAAAATCGGATCAAGATTGGGTTGCTCTTCTACATTATCGGAGTAGAAATTGAGAACCGCTTCTAACGTATAAAAACGTCCGTCGTGCATATAGGGTGCGGTATGTTCAACATTTCTCAGACTTGGAACCCTGAATTTCATATTGTCGTTCAAGTCCAATGTCACACGATATCTTCCCCGGTCATCATATTGAGAATTGTAATACATTCCGGTGTTCCGATAACTTTCATCGGTAAACAATTCGCCGCTGTGGCAACTTGCACATTTATTTTGGAATAATGCCATCCCTTGAGATTCTTCATTCGTGAAGTTTGCTGTTCCTTTTTTGTAGTGGTCATATTTGGAATCTGCGGATATCATCGTTCTCATAAACTGAGAGATTGCTTTCAGCACACGTTCTCCGGTAATATTGTTGTCACCATAAGCTGCTTTGAACATCTTTTTGTAATTGGCATCTGCATTCAGTTTTCCTACCACTTCCGGTAATGAACTGTCCATCTCGAAATCGGTAGTAATAGGGACGAGCGACCTTTCATCCAAATTATGGCTTACCCCGTCCCAGGTATAGTTCTTGAGAAAAGCCATATTCTGAATTGCCGGTGCATTTCTGATCCCCAATTTATCATCGATCCCGTGACTTACCGGATGTCCGTGATGTGTAAATGCATATTCTTGGATATGGCAGAATCCGCAGGAGATAGTATTATTCCGGGAAAGTTTTCCTTCATAGAATAATTTTTTTCCTAAGGCAACACCGTTTACAGTAATTGGATTACCAGTGATGTCAAAGGTCATTTCAGGAAAACCATTTGGTTTTTCCAGATGATATGCTTCATCTTTGTCTATGGGAATTCCTTCGTATTCATCTGAACAGGAATTTAGAATTACCAATAGCGAAAAAAGAAAAATCCAAAGAGAGCTTTTTTGCTCTCTTTTGGATTGATAAAAAGTTTTAGTCATTGTGAACGTGGTCTACTTTGAACATTTTTGTAAGGTTATTGGTTACATTCACCAAATGCTGGTTAGAACCCATTGCCATATTATTGGTATTGTCTAAAGTCAATGCAGTCTGACCGCTTAGATACTGATTAAGGTCAGCTAAAATGTGGATCGATGGTGTAATATCCTTTGATACTCTTGCTGTCGTCGGTAAATCAAGAGTAATTTCGCGGTAGAGATCAGCAGTACCATTGGCAGTTGTATCACCCATATTGCCACAGTGATTCATAAACTCCGTATCAGCTGTTGAAGATCCGTATTTACCTTCCAGCTTCGTAAAGATATATCCTGCAGCCCAAGACCACGCCATTCCTGCGGTTTTAGCTTTTTGCCAGAAAATTCCCTGTCCGTCTTGCCCGATCAGATAAGCATTTTGACTGATCCCTAAACCAATTCTGATCTTTTTGTAATTGTTCTTCGGAATTTCGGTAAGGTTAATATAATTGATCCCTGCAACTGCCTCTGCCTTGTCGATGATGAATGCCCCTTTATCAGGATTGTTGTAGTTGTATTTGAACTCTCCGCCGTTCTCATCGATCAATGTGATGTTGCTGATCACATATTTTAATGTTGAGAATTGATGTTTCTGTCCGTTTGAAGATGTTTGTGTCGTCTGATTAAGGACAATTCCACCCAGATTGTTGAAACCATTTTCGAACTTTACCTGTAGTTTTCCAGGGGTTGAGTCCTGAACATCATCATCATCATTGTTTCTACAAGATGAAACAGTTAGTAAGGTCATTGCAAAAAAGACCATTGATAAGAATTTGTAAATTTTCATTGTTATATAAATTAAGATATTAAATTATTTATTGTAATCAGGAGGGGAGAGCAGTGCATTGGAAAGCTTGCAAACACAATCAGTGAATGCTCACCCTAGCTTATAAGGAAAGATATATTTTGGCAAAAAACCTCTACTTAGGCTATCATCGATTTAAAAATGAATTTGCCTTTTCCTCTAGATGCTCTGACAGATTAAATGACATTTTGATATGAAATAATATTTCACAGCTTTATAAGTAATATCACTTCTTTAGAAACAGACAAGATCTTTCCCATAGAAATATCACTCCCTCGTTTAAAAAGAAAAAAGTTATTTTAAATACTTTTCCGGATTTTGTTTGAACCTGTTTTTACAATGTGAGCTGCAGAATCCGTAGATACTCTTTTTGTAGACAGCGGTATCGGAAATATGCTTTGCTGTTTTCATCTTGCAGACAGGATCTTCGTTGTTGACAAATTTTGACTTTCGATTGTCTGTTTTGTAGGAACTACTTTTCGAATTGTTTCTAGTATGCTGCGCATATACCAGATTTGCAAGCATTATAATGGAAAATGCTGCTAATGATTTTAATTTCATTGCTTAAAGATTAATTAATAGGTTTGTCTTTTCAGAAAAATTATCAATTAAGCCAAAGGCGGATGAAATATGTTTGTATAAAGTATGGAATTATAAAAATCGGCACAGTATGTACTGATGGAATGAGAATGAACGAAACTAAGATCTGAGACAAAAAAATTAAATTCTTCGGTAGTAACGAAGACATCGATTGTCGGGCTAGTGATTTTTTGAGAGTTTTGGGTTGATTGTTCCTGATTGGATTTTGCAAGTTGTTTGGAAACATAACATTTACCGTTACACATTATTTCTGGCTTTGCTTTATTTTCGCACAGGTTAGCGACGATGTAATCGTAATTTATGCCATAATTAATCAACGGCAATATCGGTCGTACTGCAATCGTGAAAATAATAAATATGGAAATAATATATTTCAAAATCTAATCTTCGCAAATATACAATTTGAAAAGTAGTATGGAACTGATATTAATCACTTCAAGTAAAAAAGCTTTGTTCATAATTTCAACAAAGCTTTTTAATCTTTTATTATCTGTTTACAGCAGTAATTTCTGATCACTTAAAGTAGGTTATTAGTAAGAGGGATATGCATACAAAGACTAATATTACAAAGAACCTTAAAATTTTTATAATAATTTTTGATTCCTAATATACTAAAAATTCACGCACTAGAAGGGTTTCTTCGTACCTTTTGAAATGAGACCGGGTTATTAACGTATGGAATTATTATTTCCATTAATAACAATCTAATTATATTGCCAATTTTTTAGTAGATATCTTTAGGTCGCAATATTCCTTTAAAGTAAATATTAACATTTTTTTGCATGGATTAATAAAAATTTAACTCTTCTTCATGGTGAAGACGGACTTTTTATGTATCTCACATATCATTTTTGTAACTTTATAATTTATCGTTCATCAAAAATAAAACTTTTAGCAAGAAAAAGCGGGCAAAAAAAAGCAGACTTTTTTTATTCTGTTACTTTATCTAAGACTTAGTTTTAAAGGGCTATATGAATTTATGTTATCAGATAAAGTAGCTTATAAATCTGATAATTTAAGTGCCACATATTGGTGAAAAATACTAAATTTAGATTTTAAAATTAAACTTAAATAATTGTAGGATATTTACCAATTTAAGAATCAAATTCGGGAAGACCAGCAAAGATTTCTTTGTGTTTAAAAATACAGAACGAATAAAAAAATCTTTAAATATATTTTTTACTAGTGAATTCCTCAGATGAATAATTAAGATAGAAGTGAAAAACAATTGTTTTTTTTCATTCTGGTAAACAATAAATTTGGTTTACTATGACTAAATTCAATTGTGTTTGATGTTTAGCAACGACAAAATTTAGGAATTTATGTTTTATAGATGATATCTAACAGAGTGTGAATCACTATTAACCATAGTGTGACCTTCAGAAAAATGTGAGGGAATTTCTTAATACTTTAAAATTTCAGCTGTTAGTTAACAATAGATATTCCTGTACAATTTGGATTTATTCTTGGAAGTGAACATGATGTTTTAGCATTGAAAAAAAACTACCATTGCAGCCGAAAAAAATGTATATTTTGCAGATCTAAGACTTCTTATTCGAACATAATCAGATTGCATTGAAAGTAAATTGGCACGACAAACTCCAAAAGGAAAGACAGCGAAAGCGCTGCCTTTTAAACAATATATGTATAAATGAGTAAATCTAACAATCAGCCAATTGAAAATATTTCTCTAAATTCATGCTGTGACTTTTGAAGGTTGACCTCTTAAAATCAAGTTGTTCATATTTTCATTTACAATAAGTAAAACTGTATAATTTTCAAGTTGATTAACTATTATAAATATCAAGGATTACTTTACCTGACGGTTTACCGTTTTGCTGGAAATCCAAAGCAGCAATACCATCATTTAAGGTAAATGTCTTGCTTATATGCGGAGATAGGATATTATCTGATATGAAATTTTTTATCATGTTTAATCTTTCAGTTAAAGGATTACCCAATATAAATTCTGCTCTCACACCATATTGCTGCATTAAAGAATCGTTTGGCTGTTCTGCAATAGATGCTACAACACCGCCCTTTTTAAGTATGGTATACGCTTGCTTATAAACTTCCCCTCCAACTGTATCTACAACAAGATCATATCCCTTTAGTAATTCTTGAAAATTTTGAGTAGAAGCATCTATTACTTCATCTGCGCCTGTTTTTTCAGCAAATCCAATGTCTTTTGTGTGCACTGTCGTAGCTACATAGGCTCCGGTATTTTTAGCCAATTGTATGGAAGCGCGACCAATACCGCCTGCACCACCTATAACCAATACTTTACTGTTTTTATCCAGTAATGTTTCCGTTATACATAAATAAGCACACACGCCGACAGTTACAGAGGCAGCAGCGATAGTATGGCTGATATCTGCCGGCTTGAGGCAAAGATATTTTGCCGGGGAAACTAAATATTCTGCAAAAGAGCCACTTCCGCCAAGGGATGGAATACCTCATCGCCCACTTTAAAAGCACTAACCTCGGCGCCTGTACCTACTACAACGCCACTAAAATCGCAGCCCAGTGTAGCAGGAAAGGTAAGGGGTACGATGTTTTTCATAGAGCCTTCACGCATTTTCCAGTCTACAGGGTTCAATGCGGCCTTATATACTTTAACTAATACCGCATCAATTTTTAGTTCGGGCTTTGATGCATCATGGGATATTACAGCTACTTCATTATTACCGTAACCTGTTATTTGTAATGCTTTCATATCTGGTAATTCTAATTTTAAAATATTTTTATTGTTTATAGTCTTGTGATCGCAAAAAGTTAGATATTTACTTTGCTGAAAGGCCTCCATCTGTAGGCAGCGATACTCCTGTTATAAGCGATGCCTCATCAGATGATAGCCAAAGCACAGCATTGGCAACCTCCTCCGGGGTACCAAATCGCTTCATTGGCTGATGGCTACGGTACATATCAAGGGATTTGCCGAATTCTCCCTGGGTGAGCCCCGGCGTTTCTATAGAGCCTGGACACACAGCATTTACACGGATGCCTCTTTCAGCGTATTCTATAGCGGCGGTCTTGGTCATACCTATTACGGCAAATTTAGATGCCGAATACGCAACCATATTAGGTGTAGCTTTTAGCCCAGATACAGATGCCATATTGATTATAGACCCGGCTCCATCCTGTTTTAAAAATTGTTGCAGCTCATATTTCATGCAAAGAAATACCCCTTTTAGGTCGATAGCCACCGTACTGTCAAAAATATCCTCGGGAAAATCATCTAATGAAGCTGATGTTCCGCCCACCCCGGCGTTATTAAAGGCGCAATCAAGCCTGCCATACAATTCAACAGTTTTGGCTACCATAGTCTGCACATCTTCACTGTTAGAGACATCAGTCTTAATAAATGTGGCCTCGCCCCCGGCTTCCTTTATTTTCTGCACCGTATCGTTGCCGCCTTTGTCACTAAAGTCTGCAACAATTACTTTAGATCCTGCAGCTGCAAATTGTATGGCTGTTGTCTGCCCAATTCCCGACCCTGCTCCTGTGATAATGACTACTTTGTTTTGTAAGCTTTTCATTTTTATATTTTTTTGTTAATATATTCGTTTATGGGAAATTGCTATTTAGTACCATCGCTAATTACCACAAGCTTTACATCTACATTACCGCGTGTAGCGTTTGAATATGGACAGCCCTGGTGTGCTTTTTGGGCAATTTCTTCGGCAATCGAGTGCTCTACTCCCGGAATGGTAACTTCAAGCGTAATTTCCAGATTATAGTTGCCATCTTCTGTTTTACCAAGGCTTACCTCTACAGTAACAGAAGTTGTTTTAGCCTTTATGTTTTCTGTCCTGATAATATTGAGCAGCGCATTGTCGAAACATGCAGCATAGCCGCCTGCAAAAAGCATCTCTGGGTTGAGGTAATCTCCTTTTGGCCCACCTAACGATTCCGGTATTCGGACATCTATATCAAGAACACCATTTTCCGATTTTACCTTTCCATTTCGGCCACCGGTAGCGGTTGCACGAGTTGTATACAATTTTTCCATTTTTATAGTTATTTAATTTATTCCATTAATTTATTTAGAAGGCCTTCCATGATCCAATTACATCAGGGATAGGTTCGGCAGATTTTTTAAGTTCCCTGCCTTTAGGTGCAATTTTAGTAATTACACTCCGCTCATCATTAACATCACTGGTACGTATCAGTAGTTTTTTTTGTTCAAGACGTTTCAAGAGCGGCGTAAGTACCACTATCTAAAAGTAGGCGGTTTCCTATTTTTTTAACCGTAGCACTTTCTTCTTCCGAAAGTATCATCATTACCAAAAATTGAGCATAGGTAATATCAAGAGCTTCCAGAAGTGGACGGTAGAACGGTGACCACGAGTGAAATCGGTGTGAAGCGAACCTTGGAAAGTTTTGGAATCGCCAGAAGTAGCTTTTACAAATGCTATAAAAGCTACCTCGAATACGGCCATGATGGCTTTTGACTGTATTATTTAAGCAAATCGATAACCTTTTATACTGTCACCTTTGATTATTTTCCGGAAGAAAACAACCCTTCTGTAATTAAATTGTCCGTAATGGTGCGTTAAAACAAAGATCAGAATTGGAACCGTCAACCAGCATAGAGAGCCTAAAACTATCTTTGAAGAAGCCATCAAGGCATTGAGACTTATATTTTGATAGATCTCCATCCCGTTGGTAAAATTCCCGTTGTCCAGAAACATCGAAATATCGTTCAAGCTTTGCCACTGTCCCTGGTAAAGCGCCCAGTTAATGATCGCCCCTCCAAAAGCCGTTGCCAAAAAACCTCTCGTCATGATCAAAATTGACATTGCACCAAACATTTGGTCCATAGGTATTCCCAAAGAGGCATAAAACCAGATCGAAATAAATAGCATTCCCATCCCAAGACCTCTAAGGATCATAGAATACTGAAGATATTCGATATTCATCTGTGGCTGGATCAATAGATATAGACAGAGCGTGTGCAAAAAGAAACTGATGAATCCGCCTGCCACGAAAAATTTCATCCTCCACTTATATTTAAAACAGTAGAATGCAAGAACTCCCGCCAGAACAATTCCCGGTATCATCCATAGATTGACTTTCGCATTGATAAGATTATTGTAACCTAGTACACCGATCGAATATTGTACATAAATACTGGAACTTGCAAGGAAAAAACCTAAAAATACCAATAGGATCAAACTGTGAAGTGTATTTTCCTTGGTAAAGACCTTAAAATCGATCAAAGGCCTTTTCAAGAATTTTTGTCGCCACATTGTCAATCCCAAAAACAGGAAACTCAGGATAAGCGCAGTTCTGATGTATGGTGAAGTAAACCATGCCTGCTGTCTCATAAATGTGAAAAACACATTAAAGCTCATAGCTGAACTACCAAGCAATATCATTGAAAGCCAGTCGATCTGATACAACGGTTTTTTAAAACTAAATCGCTGATCGTGTTGGAAAATAAGGCTTATACAAGCTATGATCAGCATTAGTATTGTCATTATAAAATATGGTGACTGGTAGCTCTGATTAAATGTCATATTTGCGAAAAAGTATGAAGACAACTGTCCGAATCCAATAGATATAGGATAAAATATTGCATAAAATCGGCCTCTGTCACCATCTGGTGATAGAATGAACATCATTGGAAGAATTACTTCGATCATTGCGAACATCTTGAAAAATCCGATCAGGAAACTTCCGACCACCAATAGATAAGGATTCTCTGTCGTACCATTCATATATGACAGCAACGCCAAAATAATCGCACAGGATGTAATGATCTCTTTGGATCTGAATCTCATTTTCACCCGAAAGACGATCAAAAGCGCAAGACCCATTCCTATCGAACCGGCATTATTGGCCATTGAAACAAACTCCGAATATGTTGCCAATGCTCCTGAGATATCTGTTGCATTGCTGGTGTACACTCCGGAGACCGACATCAGCGGAAACATTATAAAGATGATCAGCAACAGCATAAGGGGTTTTGGAACCCAATTGGCAAAAGGACCTTGGTTGTACATCGTATTTATTTTAAAGTTACTTCTACGTTCATTCCTGCACGCAACATCTTGAGATGTTCGGCATTATTATTCTTTGTAAATTCAATCCTTACAGGAATTCTCTGTTGTACCTTCACAAAGTTCCCTGTAGAATTATCCACCGGAACTGCAGCATATCTTGCTCCCGTTGCCCCAGAGATCGCGGTCACTTTTCCTTCGTAGACCCTTCCGCCCAATGCATCTACAGAAATTGTCGCCAATCCGCCAATTGCGACATTGCCCATTTGATTCTCTCTGTAGTTCGCTGTGATCCAGACATTGTTGGTGTCCACGATCGTTGCTACCTGTTGGCTTGCATTCAGCAACTGGCCGACATTGACAGTTCTTCTGCCCATAATTCCATCGTGAGGCGCAGTAATTACAGTATAAGATTGGTTGAGTTTTGCCATTTCCAGGGCACTTTTCGTTCTTTTTATATCCGCTTCATTCAATCCCAATCTTGACTGCGCTTCGTTCAAAGAAAGCTGAGATGTTGTTTTAGTATTGATGATGGCTTGTGATTGTGCTAACTGCATTTCAAGTTGCGCTTTTTGCGCTTCAAAATCTGATTTTATCTGATCAAATTGCTGTCCGGTCACAGCTTCGTCCTTCAATAAGTTTTGATAACGGTTGAAATTCTGCTGGGCATTCCACAAGCGCGCTTTCACCGCTTCTACATTGGCCTTGGCAACTTCTACATTTGACCCTGCTGTATTCACATTGTTAGCGACCGTTTTTATAGATTGATCAGCCACATTCCTCGATGCCATTGCCGACATATAGGCAGCTTCTGCCTGTCCAAGCTGTGTCTGGATCTCCCGGTCGTCGAGCACCAACAGAGTATCTCCTTTTTTTACATATTGATGTTCCACAAAACGAATTTCTTTAATATATGCTGAAACCCGCGTATTGACAGGATTGATGAAACTTTCCACTTGTGAAGCGTTGGTATAACGGTCATTTCCGATATTGAAATAAGATCTTACAACGAAGAATAATCCTACAACTACGCCGACCAAGATCAGCATATTGATAATTTTGGTCGTTTTCTTTTTCTTGACCTGCTTCACTTCTTTTTTTTCTTTTGCTGAGTCATTATTTTTTGGCTCCGGTACGTTTGTATCTTGTGTATTTTCTGACATAATAGATCTGATTTTAAAATTTGTTTAAAGATTTCCCGCTTCTCTAAGAAGTTTGTAATAAGAGAATACAATGTTGATCTCTGAATTCGCCAATTGTAATTCAGCATCCAGCTTGGCGTTGCTGGCATCCAGCAGATCCAGTAGGATGGCAAGTTGGTTGTTGTATTTGCTTTCCATAATTCTGTAATTCTCACTGGTCAAATCGGCATTCACTTCAAGGGTCTTATTTTGAGTGACGGCTTCATTATATTTGATGTAGGCTGAATTCACAGCTATTCCGATAGACAAACTGGTGTCGTTCGCCTGATTGATGGCTTTTTGCTTTTCTATCTTGTTCAGCTGGAGTTTCTTCGGCGACTTGAAAAGTGCATCGATATTGAAATTCAAGGATAGACCTGCATTGTAGCTATTACTGAACATATCCACTGCAGGAGAAGACGAAGTGAGTGGACGCTGCAGATTATTACCCGCAACTGCAGCCAAAGAGGGAAGCATTTCTGCTTTTGTTATTTTTGCTGAGACATCATAAATATCTATCGACCTTTCGGTAAGCTGAATTGCCGGATGGTTTTGAGCCATTTCCTTGTACTCCTGAAGTTGACCGACATCTTTAGAATGATCAAGTACTGAATTTTCCGGGATGATCTTTATATTTTCGTCCAGACCAAGTGCAACGGTTAGTTGCTTGTTGATGATCTGCTGGTTGTTGTTGACCACCTGTAACGCCAGTTGCAGATTGGATAGCTGCAATTCTCCACGAATGACATCATTTCTGGTAACCATTCCTTCATTGTAGAACTTTTTGATATTGTCAAGACGTTTTTTTGCCATATCTATATTCTGCTGATAAACATTATCCTGATTGTAAAGTTTAGACAGATCCAGGTAGTATCCCAAGACAAGCAATTTGATATTTTGCTCATTGTTCTGATAGCTCAGTTCAGACAATTCCTCCTGCAATGTTCTGATCTTAATACCGTTTCTTACCGTATTGCCTTTCCAGATCAGTTGGCTTGCCTGAAGTGAAAAAGTATTCCCAAAATGGGGCATTTTTGCTGTGGTCACTTTAGAAAGATCTTTGTCAAGAATCGTTACATCGCCGAGATAGAAACCCTGCAATCCAACTGTAAATTCTGGTAACAGATTGTTTTTTGCGATCTCCACATTCTGCCGGGCAATATCGATGTCTGATCTGTATACTTTCAAGGTCGGATGGTTGGCCTTCACCATTTCGAAAAGTTGATTTACAGTAAACGACCTTTCCGAAATATTTTGCGCATTAAAAAATTGTAATGTTGAAAGCAAACTGAAACTCAGCAACAGTTTACCTAGAAATTTCGTCATTATCCTTTGCTTTAAAATTTATAGTGCAAAGGTGAATCGATCAAGTGTTTGATAAAAGGTTGATAAGACACAAAAAGAGGTTCAAATGGTATCAGTATTTATTTCCCGACGGCAGAAGGTTACACTAAAAAATGCTATCTATCAAATGGTTGCGTTTCCTGAAGTTTAATGGGCTTAAACCACTATGTTTTTTAAAAAATTTCCCGAATGAATACTGATCAGAAAATCCCAATTCGCCGGCAATCATACCGACCGTATCTTTGTGATACAAAAGCATTACTTTAGCCTCATTCATAAGGGCATCTGCAATAAATGCGGTGGGCGGTGATTTTGTGATTTCCCTAACGCAGTTGGAAAGGTATTTAACGGAGATCAGAAGCCTCTCGGCGTAGAAAGACAGTTCTTTCTTTTCTTTAAAATGCTTGGAGACCAATTCCAGAAATAAGATGGTGATCTCTTCTTTTCTAAGATTTTTTTGCTGTGACAAATTTTCGTTCATCAGAAGAAAACTGGTAATGATATAAATCACGGAGGTTACAATACCTGTCAAAACCTCGCTATTGAACTTGTGGTCAGAATCACTAGTAAAATAGTAATTGGCTAGCGTCAGCAATTGCTTGAGATGATCGAATTCCGTATCATTGACCTTCAATGTATGTTTATTTTCAAGTTGGGCCACCTGATATACATCGTAACGGTTAAATTTAAAATTGATCTTGCTCCTCAGCCTTTCTCTATCAAAAGACAAGACAAACAATTTTAGATTCTCACTGTAGCTTTCAATTCTGTAAAGGCTTTTTGGAGATAGAAGCAAGAGATTTCCCCGGTAGCACTGATGAGAAATATTATTGACATCTACCGAAATTTCCCCCTCATAGACACACATAAATGCAAGCGTACTCGGGTGAAATGAATCACCAAGGTTAACATTATCTATGAAAATCTTTTCAGTTAAAATTTTGATCATTAAAAATCTTTACGCTACAAAACTATTGTTTTACTTTTAAAAATTCTTATTTAATTATTTATAGATCAAAGCTATTATTTTAGAATTAATATTCTATTATATTTCATTTTTTTAATCAAATAGAAGGATAGTACTAATTTAAATCATATTTTATCTTCTTTTTTTATATGCTAACAAAAAAAAATGATCATCAAATTCTATCAATCAAATAACCGATTAATAATCTTACCAATATGAATGAGAAGGTTTCCATCTGAAATGGATCCCCAAAACTTTATGGTTAGGAAATTTTGGTAATTAAGTAGTCGGAAATATCTTTCCGACTACTTAATTTAGTGGCTGATTCCTAAGCCAAATTTTAAATGATGAATATTTAATGTATATCGTATCGACTCTTCAGTAATTATATAAACTTTTACCTAGCACTCACAAAAGTTTCGCTTCACATTTAGTATACAACGACTTAGGATCTCCAAGAAAATTTTGGATAAAATCCTATCAGTTGAGCAGCTTTTGAGCAATTTTCCAGAGATTCAAATTTAGAAAATTGTTTTTTTCTTGTAACATCAGGAAAGTATTGATTTAGCAGTTCTTCGGTAGGACGTTCAGATATTGTATCTGCTGCGGCAATAATTAGGCGCTCATGTCCTTCTACTTTTGATTCAATAGCTAGCCTACAGGCTTCACCCGCATCTCTGGCGTCTATATAACTCCATAGATTGGACTTCCTTTCATCCTCCTTAATGGTGGATCGCAAAGTATCATATTCTTCAGCAGTTATAACATTTGAAAATCTTAAGGATATTATTGAAAGTCCTTCATACCAACGGACTATTTCATCAGCAATCACTTCTCCTGTTTTCTTTGACAAGGAATAGCTCCATTCCGGACGGTCGGGAATATGCTCATCAAGAGGGACATAATCTGGTGGAGTAGTAAAAGGCAAACCTAATATTGTCTCACTTGATGCCCAAACTATTTTTTGGATACCTGCTTTGGCGGCAGCTGTAAAAACATTGTAGTTGGCTAGCGTATTATTTTTAAATATAATTTCATCAGAAGATAGACCTGGTGCAGGAATACCAGCAAGATGCAATACCGCATCAGGTTTATCATACGTATCTGTTCCTGTCATAATACTCATTATTTGCCCAAAGTCTGTACAATCACATTCTATCGTGCGTAAATTTTCTTTATTACTGCTTCTAAGATCTATACCGATCACATTATGTCCCGATCTTTTTAATGCTATGACAGCTTCCCGACCAATTTTACCATTACAGCCTGTGACAATTACATTCATATTATTTAAATTTATTTTACTTGATCAAATTTTATCACTATTAATTAAATCTTTTTCTGAAGCTTAACGGAGTCATACCTGTTTTTGCTTTAAAAAGTTTATAAAAAGCCTGTGGATGCACAAATCCAAAAGTATATGCGATCTCACTAGCTGTTGAATCTGTTGTCACTAAAATTTCCTTTGCTTTTTCAATCAGTATTTCATGAATATGCTGTTGTGCACTTTTACCAGTCCATTTCTTAAGCAGGTCAGTAAGATAGTGAGGTGAAATATTTAATTGTTCAGAAAAAAAATATACAGATGGTAGCTCGTTCTTATTTAGGTTTTCGTCAACAAAGTATTCAGCAACAGCTGTTTCAAAACGTTCAATTATTGATTTACTGCTGGTTTTTCTCGTTAGAAATTGCCTTCCATAATATCTATTAATGTAATTTAACAGCAACTCTAATTGAGAGACCATTAAATCCTGACTGTAGTCGTCAATAGATGTACGATATTCTTCTGAAATGTTTGCAAAAATATTTTCAAGTATCAGCTGTTCCTTACCAGAAAGCAATAACGCTTCATTAACTGAATAAGAAAAGTACCCATAGCTTTTTATTGTTTTCGTTAAAGCATAAGACTGTATAAAGTCAGGATGAAAAAGCAACCACCAGCCATCGTACTTCTCTGTACCACCTCTAGTGCCAGAAATAACCTGACCAGGACTCATCATTCCTAGAACCCCTTCATCAAAATCGTAACTTCCTTGCCCATATTTAATTTTCCCTTTTAGATTCTTTTTCAGCGTTATACTATACAGATTATTAATTAACCTAATTTTATTATTATCATCAGATTTTTTTATGCTGACAATATTTTCAAAATTGATGATAGTTATCAACGGATGATGTGGTTTTTCCAAACCAAGCAAATTATGTAACTCTGACACACTGTTTATTTTTATGCTTTTCATCTGCATCGAATATTAAGATTTGCATAATTAATTATTATTCTGCATTTTCTGACACCGATTGCCATAATTTCCATTCGGCTAACCTTTTTTGATAAGTGGGCTCAATTATTTGAAATGGCAATTTTCCTAAAAATAAACGAAGTGGAGGAGTTGGGCTGTCAACAAGAGAGAGAATTGCATTGGCAGTATTTTCAGGATTAGCACCTTTGTGAGAACCTTGTCGCTCTTTCACCAGATCTAGCAGTGGTTGATAAGCTTCTATAACTTTGCTGTGTTTCGCTGATGTCGTACCCCATTCAGTGGAGTAGCCGGAAGGTTCAACAAGTGTGACGTTTATGTTAAAAGATGCAACTTCTTGACGCAAAGATTCACAAAGACCTTCAACTGCCCATTTGGAGGCGTGATAAATTCCAAGGTTTGGAAATGACGTTACCCCTCCGATACTAGACACTTGAATTATGTGACCACTATTTTGTTTACGCATAATAGGTAAAACAGCTTGGATCATCCATAGTGATCCAAAAAGATTTGTATCAATTTGTGCACGGGCCTCTTCTTCAGTGATCGCCTCAACAGTCCCGAAATGACCAAAACCAGCGTTGTTGATAAGAATATCAATACTTCCAAATTTATTTACAACCTCTTCCACAGCTCTAAAACAATCTTCACGACTATCGACATTTAGCGATAGTGGTAGTAAAGCATCTCCATACTGATCTTTCAGACCGGCTAAAGAATCAATATCCCTAGCGGTTGCAGCAACATAATCTCCTCTTTCTAGAGCCGCTTTTGCCCAAATATTTCCAAAACCTTTAGATGTTCCTGTAATTAACCAAACTTTCTTTGTCATTTTCTAATTATTTATTTCAGTAAATTTCGTAAAATTATGACTGTCGGAAGTATCCAAAATGCGTTGATATGTATCCAAAAACCAGGTTTTTTTCAGCAAAAATTTTTCATTGCAACTATTTAAATCATGAAGTTTGCGACAGAAACTCTTTATTGATGTATTTAATACATTAAAAATGAGGTTCTGCTAGGGAGCGGAATTTTGCAAGATGAAAAAATGATCATTCTAATGTCCAATAAGTGATTTTGAATCTTTGTTTGGATTTGGTGAACGGAGTTTTCTGAATAGTTAATTTACTGACTAATAAATTAAGATATTGCTTCTATCAAAAAAAATATCTTAAAAAGAGGTGTGGTCACCTATCTATGTTATCAAAAAGAAAATAAACGTCATCATTTATTCTTGAAGCTGCAGATGCTCTTTGAAAAGAACTTATCGACAAAATAAACTCTCACTCTAAGAAATTATCACATTAACCAAACCGTTCGGCTTTGCTGTAGTTAAATGGCGTGCAGCATAACCGTTGATAAACTCTCTTAAGCTGGCTGTTTTGCATTATTTAAAACAGTTGTCAATTTTTTGAAATACCTTTTTTAAAAAGTCATTTCCCTAAGGTTTTTCACTCTAAACTTTTCTAAGTTAGAAGTTTACCAGCTTATTCAAAAGATGATCGAATACATAGCTGCAAAGGATATTATTTATTATGTTATGTCCTAACTGCGTATGCTCAAAAAAATTGGATGATTTTGAACACCTTTATAGAATTTGGATTGTCAAATCTACAAATGGTCATCAGATCATTTCAATCAGATAAAAATTAATTGCTGTAATTTGAGTGAAAATCTATGTTTAACTGAAAATTCTGCCATTAGCCTACAAACATCTGCGGTTCGCCTACAAATATGGATGATTGTCTTACTAATTTTGTCGTATAAAATTAAATAAAATATTATGACACAGCAAAATAGAATATGGTTTATTACGGGATCCTCCCGTGGTTTCGGACGTATATGGACGGAAGCTGCATTGGAACGCGGAGATAGGGTGGTTGCTACGGCGAGGAAATTGGAGAGCATTTCCGACTTTAAAGAAAAGTATGGTGAGCAGGTATTAACTTTGGAGCTGGATGTAACAAATCCTGAGCAGGTCAAAGAAGCTGTTAAGAAAGCCCACGAATATTTCGGAAAATTGGATATAGTTCTAAACAATGCAGGATATTCACTGGTCGGCACTATCGAGGAAGGTACTACGGATGAGATCCGTACTTTGTACGAGACCAACATCCTTGGTCCAATACATGTTATTCAGGCAGTATTGCCCATCTTGAGAGAACAGGGTTTTGGTCATATTTTAGGGACTTCAAGCACCATCGGCCACTTCACTTCGCCTTTCCTTGGATATTACGGTTCTTCGAAATGGGCATTCGAGGCCATTCACGAAAGTCTTTCAGAAGAGGTTAAGCAGTTCGGGATCAAAGTCACAATTATTGAACCAGGCGCTTATGCTACAGAATTCGGCAGTGAGGAATCTATGAAATTTACAGGGAATATCGAAGCTTACAAAGATCTAAAAGCAGAATTTATTGAAAGCCTTTCATCCTTTGAACTGGGAGATCCAAATGCAACGGCGCAAGCGCTTTTCAAAGTTGTAGATTCTGAAAACCCGCCATTGCGCTTTCACATGGGCAGTCATAACCTGCCAGTGATAAAAGAGATCTATGCAGAACGGATCGCCCTTTGGGAATCTTGGGATGAAGTTTCAAGATCAGCCCAAGGGAACTAATAATTTTATAAAAAACCGATTATTTTTAATAGTCGGTTTTTCTTATATTTAATCATTAATAAAATATTATGAAAAAGGACGAACAGATGCATACAAAATTTAGATCACTTGCTGAAGCACATCTTTTCTTTGACCTGCCAAAGCCAAAACATCCACTGATCAGCCTGATCAATGATGTCCACAGCTTTATGCCTGTGAATAAAATACCCCATCTCCACGTCTTAGGTTTTTACAAAATATCGTATAAACCAAAATTAAGCGGAAAAGAAAAATATGGACAGGATTATTATGATTTCGATCAGGGAGGACTGTTATTTGCAGCACCCGGACAGATCATGGGAGGAAAAGACTCCGAAGATTCAGCGTGCTCCAAGTTTTCATTGCTAATACATCCGGACTTCTTTTTAGGTTATCCATTGGCTAAAAAAATACAACAGTTTGGTTTCTTCTCCTATTCTATTAAAGAGACCTTACATCTTTCGGAAGAAGAAAAGAACACCATTATTTCCATCTTTAGTTTTATTGAAAATGAGTTGAATGCCAGGATCGATGACTTCAGCCATGATGTGATCATCTCACAGCTTGAATTACTATTGAATTATGCCAATCGTTTTTATAAAAGACAATTCATTACTCGAAAGGCAGTAGGAAGTAATCTTCTTGAAAAATTCGAGACATTGTTAGATACCTATTTCAAGGATGACCTATCTGTAGAATTTGGTTTGCCCTCTGTGTCATACTTTGCAGACCAGCTAAACCTTTCCTCAAGTTATCTAACGGATATGCTGCGTTCCCTTACCGGACAGAGTACTCAGCAACACATCCATGACAGACTGATCATTGAGGCCAAACAAATGCTTTCCACTACAGATCTTTCTGTAGGAGAAGTTGCGTACGCCTTGGGATTTGAGCATTCCCAATCCTTCAGTTATCTCTTCAAGGCCAAAACTAAAATTTCTCCTTTAGAATTTAAAAAGTCTTTTAGTTGACTTTACTGCAAATTATATGATATAATATCAATTCAACAAAAATGTGATAGGTTTTTTCTGAAAAAGAGAATTAGATATTTCTAACACGTCACCCTAGATTCACAGTATATATTAACAAATATTTGCATGAATTAATAAAAATTTAACTCTTCTTAAAAAAAGATTAAAATCAGAAGTCTCTATATTTGTGAAAAGCACTTTAAAATTAAATATCACAATTACTTTACTGAATGATTTTTAGGTCTTCTGCATTTATTTATCTCATTACAATTTTTACATTGCTAAATTCGAAATGGACCAAGATGTCTATTTCGAATCTGTTGACGACCCAATATTCCTCAACGTCAGGTTTTAATAAATACTCAAAGTCTTATAAAAATGTAAAGGCAATTCCTGCCTTCAGTAAAAATTTCTCTAAATTTTTTAATACAGTCAATTCTGAAGGCGATCATGAAGGCGATCGAAAATATTTTTTTGAGATAAATCATACTCCTTCAGCGGTTTCCTCTAAACCTCTCTACTGTTTCTTTTCATCTTATCTGCATCTATTTCAGCTTTTTTAAAGATTAGCGGACAGCAACATCTTTAATTAATTTATTTAATCAAAATTTTATAATGAAAGCCAAAAGTCTCATATGGTGCAGTTTAGCATTAATATGCACATTGTCATGTGGTAAAAGCCACCAAAACAAAAAAAGAAATAGTAAGGAAGTTCCCGTATATGTGGTACAACAGATGGATACGCTAGTTACCAGTCAGTTTGTGACGGATATTCAGGCGAAGAGAAATGTTGAAATACGATCAAGACTGAATGGTATCATTCAAAAGATCTATGTGAACGAGGGCCAATTCGTAAGGAGGGGACAAGCCTTGTTTAAGATCAACGATGCGGAGCTCCAGATAGAGCTCTTAAAAGCAAATGCAAGTCTGAAACAAACTCAGGCCGATCTCCGCATTGCAGAAGTGGAACTCAAACAAGTCCAAAGTCTTTATGATAAGAAGTTTGTAGCAAATAATGAGCTGGAGCTGGTCAAGGCCAAACTTTCTTCTGCACGGGCAAAATATGCATTCGCTGATGCCGAAAGGAGAGCTGTCCTTCAAAAGATCAACTTTTCGACCATTAAAGCACCTTTCGACGGTGTACTCGACATTATTCCGCATAAAGACGGGAGTTTAATAACGAACGGGACATTGCTCACAACTTTATCGCAGCTTGATGAGGTCTATGCTTATTTTTCGATACCTGAAAATCAATATTTTGAACTTCTAGCTAAAAACAAGATGGGAAAACATCAGAAGATTGAACTGACACTTCCCAATGGAATCGCATATCAGTTTAACGGTGCTTTACAATCAGCTGAAAGTGAGATCGACAGAGCAACAGGTTCCATCCGTTACAAAGTGTTATTCCCAAATCCAAATCGTTTGATCAAACACGGAACATCAGGAAAATTGACTATTTCTGAAGTTCAGAATGATGCGATGCTGATCCCTCAGAAGGCAACTTTCTCGATTCAGGATAAAACTTACATTTTCAAGGTAGACAAGAACAATAAAGTGAAGATGACCAATATTGAGGTCGGAACCGCTTTAAAGGATTCCTATCTCGTGGAAAAAGGTCTCAGAAAAGGAGATTTGATCATCTATGAAGGAACTCAGTCGCTTAAAGACGGAGATGAAATCAAAATCAAGAACAGACTTTAATTCTTAAATAATCAATTATGGTAGAAATGTTTATAAAACGAAAGGTGCTTTCGTTGGTGATTTCCATTGTCTTTGTTTTGGTAGGAATTATGGCCTTAATGAAGATGCCGATCACCCAATTCCCAGACATCGTTCCGCCTTCGGTAACAGTGACGGCAAAATATACAGGTGCCAACGCCGAAGTTTCTGCAGATGCGGTGGCTTTGCCTTTGGAACGTGCTATTAACGGTGTTCCTGGAATGACCTATATGTCGACAGTGACTTCGAATGACGGTTTGACTTTAATTCAGGTATTCTTTGAAGTCGGAACAGATCCGGATTTGGCAGCGGTAAATGTTCAGAACAGAGTGACAACAATTCTTGATGAGTTGCCGGAGGAAGTTATCAGAGCGGGGGTGACCACAGAAAAGGAGGTTAACAGTATGTTGATGTATCTCAACATCACTAGTACAGATCCAAGTCAGGATGAGCAGTTTATTTACAACTTTACAGACATTAATGTTCTTCAGGAACTGAAACGTCTGGATGGAGTGGGCCGTGCTGAAATTATGGGGCAGAAGGAATATTCGATGCGTATATGGCTTGATCCACAGAAAATGGCGGCGTACAGTATTTCTGCAGATGAAGTGGTCAATGCGCTTCAAAAGCAAAATATATCAGCAGCCCCCGGAAAAGTCGGAGAGTCCTCTGGTAAAAAAGCAGGACAGTTGCAGTACGTTGTAAAATATAAAGGTAAATTTTCTGAGCCTAAACAATACGAAGAAATCCCGATCAGAGCCGATGAAGAAGGAACGATTTTAAAACTGAAAGATATCGCCAAAGTAGAATTCGGTGCAATGACGTACGGAATGGTTTCCAAAACGGATGGCAGACCTTCCGCATCGATTATGATGAAGCAGAGACCGGGTTCAAACGCTTCGGAAGTGATTCAGAATGTGAAAGATAAAATGGCCGAACTGAAAGTCAATTCTTTCCCTCCCGGAATGGATTATAATATGGCTTATGATGTCTCGAGATTCCTCGATGCTTCGATTAGTGCAGTATTGCACACTTTGATTGAAGCCTTTATTCTCGTGGCGATTGTCGTTTTCCTTTTCCTTCAGGATTGGCGCTCAACCCTGATTCCGGTTTTGGCGGTTCCTGTTGCATTGGTCGGAACATTTGCGTTTATGGATATGTTGGATTTCTCCGTGAATTTGCTGACATTGTTTGCCTTGGTTTTAGCCATTGGTATTGTCGTGGATAATGCGATCGTTGTCGTTGAGGCTGTTCACGTAAAAATGGAAGAAGGTTATCCGCCTTATCAGGCAACAGTTATTGCCACAAAAGAAATTGCTGGAGCAGTGGTGGCGATCACTTTGGTAATGTCGGCGGTGTTTCTTCCGGTGGCGTTTCTGGATGGTCCGGTGGGCGTTTTTTACCGACAGTTTTCATTAACGTTGGCAATAAGTATTGTGATTTCGGGAATCAATGCTTTGACGCTGACTCCGGCTTTATGTGCTTTAATTTTAAAACCTCACAACCACGAGAAGAAGAAAGGACTTATTGATAAATTCTTCAATAAATTTAATATTTTCCTTGAAAAAGTAACCAACGGATATGTAAAGATCCTATCAAAATTTGCCACCCGAACAATCGTAACGTTTGGATTATTAATTCTATTCATTTTCCTTACAGGTCTTACTTCAAAGTTTTTACCTTCAGGATTTATTCCGATGGAAGATCAGGGAATGGCATATGTGAGTGTCACAACTCCTCAGGGAGCAACGGTTGAGCGAACGGAAAAAGTTTTAGATGAAATTACTACGATTGCCAAAAAAATTGATGGTGTAGAAAACGTAACGACTTTGGCAGGATACAGCGTAGTGACGGAAATTGCCGGTTCATCCTACGGAATGGCAATGATCAACCTGAAAGACTGGAGCGAAAGAGATAAATCCATCGAAGATTTCATTAAAGAATTAAATGAAAAGACCAAGGGCATTTCCGATGCAGAAATCGAAACTTTCGCACCGCCTACAGTTCCCGGATTTGGTAATTCAAGTGGTTTTGAACTTCGGCTTCTTGACAGAACGGGCGGAAATATAGATAATATGGATAAGGTCACAAAAGATTTTGTCAAAAAACTGAATGAAACACCCGAACTGAAAAACAGTTTCACGAGTTTCGATGCCACTTTCCCACAGTACATGATCAATATCGATTATGATATGGCGTCGAAAAAAGGAATCTCGGTGGATAATGCGATGTCGACTTTGCAAACGATGTTGGGTTCTTATTATGCCACTAATTTTATCCGATTCAGACAGATGTATAAAGTGATGGTTCAGGCGAGCCCGGAATACCGTGAAACACCTGAAAGTATTCTGAATTTATATCTGAAAAATGACAAAGGCGAAATGGTTCCTTTCTCCACCTTTATTACGATTGAAAAGGTTTACGGACCGGAAGTTTTAACCCGTTACAATATGTATATGTCTGCGATGATCAACGGCGAACCTGCAGAGGGTTATAGTTCAGGAGATGCCATTGCAGCCGTCGAAAAAATAGCAGCACAAAGTCTTCCGAAAGGTTTTGAAATAGAATGGTCGGGAATGACCAGGGAGGAAATTCTGTCGGGAAATCAGACCGTATATATTTTCATTGTCTGCCTGGTTTTCGTTTATCTTTTATTAGCCGCACAATATGAAAGTTTCCTTTTACCAATGCCGGTGTTACTGAGTTTGCCAACCGGAATTTTCGGTTCTTATATCGCATTGCTGGTTTGCGGATTGGATAACAATATTTATGCACAGGTCGCTTTGGTAATGCTCATCGGGTTATTGGCTAAAAATGCCATCCTGATTGTAGAATTTGCTGTCGCAAGTCACAAAGAAGGCAATGACATTATTCCCGCAGCGATTGAAGGCGCAAAACAGCGTCTCCGTCCGATTCTGATGACCTCATTTGCATTTATTGCAGGATTGATTCCGCTATGTATTGCTTCTGGAGCAGGAGCCATCGGAAACCGTTCGATCGGAACTGCAGCCGCAGGCGGAATGTTTATCGGAACCGTTTTCGGACTGATAATTATTCCGGGATTATACATTTTTTTTGCAACCCTTGAAAACAGAAAGAAGAATGAAACGAAATAAATTGAAACTCGCAGTCTGGAGTATGGCAGCTTTGGCATTAACGTCTTGCGCTGTCCCCAAAGTAACCGCAATAAAGGAAGTAAAGGAAACGCCAGAATTACAAACCTCGGAAACCATTTCGGACAGTGGAGATTTTACCGGAATTGATTTGAATAGCTATTTCACAGATCAGAACCTTTTGAAACTTTTTGATCAGGTAAAACATGCCAATCCGGATTTTAAAATTGCCCAAAAACGAGTTGAAATGGCAAACAGTTTTCTGAAACGTTCGAAAACGGAACTGCTTCCGTCTCTGGATGTAGGAGCAATTGTTTCTGGCGACCGTTACGGAAAATATACAATGGAAGGTGTAGGGAATTACGATACCAATCTGTCTCAAAATATTAATGATCAGCAGAGAATCAACACGACTTTCACTCCAAATTATTGGATGGGTGCAAGAAGCAGCTGGGAAATCGATGCCTGGGGAAAACTGAAAAACAAAAAGCTTTCGGCTCAGAATAAATTTCTGGCCTCGGAAGAAGGATTGAAGCTTTTACAAATTGATTTGTTTACGGATATTGCCAATCTGTATTATGATTTGATTGCTCTAGACAAGCGTCTCAAGATTTATCAGGACAATTACAATTTGCAGAAAAGAGCTTTTGAGATCATTAAAGCGCAACGTGAAGTAGGGAAGGTAACAGAGCTTGCAGTCCAACAATTTAAAGCTCAGAATAATAACTGGTTAGCGGAAATCGAACATATCAAAGTTGAAATTGTCACCGTAAAACAGGCCATCGCAACATTGACCGGAGTTTACGGCGGTGAAATCGACAGAAGTCCTACACTTTTGCCGACCAACTTCGAAATGCTGAATAAAAATATCAACGTTGATGCTGTGATCCATTCCAGACCGGATGTGGTTTCCAACTATTATTCGTTGCAGGCTTCACATGCTGATGCAAAAGCAGCGAGAGCCGCATTTTATCCAAAAATTGATTTAGGTGCCACCTTTGGATTGAATTCTTTTTCGGTAGAAACGATTTTCAAACCGGCTTCTTTGGCGGGACAGCTTTTGGGCGGATTAATGGTTCCTGTTTTCAATAAGGGACAATTGAAATACGAGTTTAATATTGCCAACAGCGAACAGGAAATTGCATTTTTAAATTATCAGAAAAGTGTGACGACTGCTTTTAATGAACTTCAGTCTATTTTAAAACAAACAAAGATATTCCATCGTGTTTTAGATCTGAAAGAAGAAGAAGTTAATTTTCTCGACAAAGGAATCGAAGTCTCTAATGATTTGTATATCACGGGATATGCCAATTATTTTGAGTTGATCAATGCGCAGAAAAGTAAGCTTCAGGCTGAACTTGATCTGCTTAGGTTCCAGCATGAAAATACAAGAAATAATGTAATGCTGTTTAAAGCTTTAGGTGGAAGATTGTAGAGCTCACATTTCTTTTTTGAATAAATATCAAGGTCAAATTTAACATAACACAACTAAGTTTTATAAAAATTTAAAATTACATGGCTTGTTTATTGATTCTCTATGAAGCGATTCTCAAGTTTACTTTGAGTTTTCATGGTTATTAGTTTTACCCAGCTTTTTGCTGGGTTTTTTGTTTCCCATCCAAAACAACATTTGTACATAAAAAAGTTTGTCAGCGGAGCAGTAATACTATAAACTATTATTTTTTTTTCTAGGCAACCCTATTTCATGCTCTTGAGGATACGGTCTGCGAGAGGTCATACTCACATCTTCTTTTAGACTTCTTTCCATCTCACGGGCTTTGTCCCTATCCATTGAGTATCTGGGATCTGCAACCAATGGCATCTTCGCCATCTTTGTGATGGTGACCGTTGGAAAATGATAATCTACTTCAACCATTCCTAACAACAGATAGATTCCTCCTTCCTTGAAAGGAAACTTCCTAAGGCTGTCAGGAAAATGGGCCGTGTCAAAATACTGTCCATCGGCATCTATCCAGGTTCCGAAAAACATATCATCCTTTTTACCAGGTTGGTTTTTCTTTTTGATGGGAACATGCTTTCTTGAAATGAGGTAAGCCAGCATTTTAACCTGTTTCTTATGATACTTCAGAAGATCCTTGACCATCACGTCGCCTCGGTATTTTGTTTTAAGGAGATCAAAGATAGAGTGGGATACAGGAAAACCCAGTATTTCAATCTCGTCAAATGCATCTTCAAATTTGTTCCTGTGTATCATTGGGAGCTGATAATCTTTCTGAGGTTCTTCAAATAAAGAAATGATCTTGGTATTGTTTTGCCCTTTGCTGAAAAGGAATCTTGCTTCGATCAACAGTTCATGTTTCTGTTTTCCTGTAAACCTGAAGGCCCCGACAAAGATCAGTATCTGCAAAGTCTCGATACCAATGCTGACCCTTCTGACAAAATCCTCAAATGATCTGTAATTCCCATTGATTTTTCTTTCTTCAGGAATAAACTGCTTTACTGCTGCCTCCAGCTTTTCAATGTGCATAAGACCCAAGTATACGTTTGTCCCATAGACCGTTGTTTGAAATTCGCTAAGATTGACACATGGGTTATGAATGATTGCTCCGTACATTTTAGCTTCGTGGACATATACCTCCATTCTGTAGAACCCGCCGCCGTTGTTGATAGCAGACACCATAAACTCAATGGGGTAGTAGGCTTTCAGATAAAGACTTTGGTAACTTTCTACGGCGTAGGATGCGGAATGCGCCTTGCAGAATGAATACCCTGCAAAGGATTCGATCTGACGGTATACCTCCTGGGACAATTGTTCAGGATGCCCTTTCTTTTTGCAGGATTCAAAGAAATCATCCTGTAATTTCTGCAAAGCTGACAATGAACGGCCTTTGCCGCTCATCGCCCTTCTAAGGACATCACCATTTTCTGCAGAGACCCCGCCAAAGTGCAACGCGATCTTGATCACATCCTCCTGATACACCATAATGCCGTAAGTCTCACCCAATTCCTTTTCAAAGACCTCGTGAAAATATTCAAACTGGTCGGGATGGTTATGCCGGAAGATGTATTCCCGCATCATCCCGCTCTGTGCAACTCCGGGTCGGATGATCGATGAGGCTGCCACCAAAACCTTATAATTATCACATTTCAGCCTTCTCAACAGTCCACGCATGGCTGGGGATTCAATATAAAAACAGCCGATGGTCTTTCCGATGCTCAGGAATTCATTGCACTTAGCCTCATTCTTTGAAATTCTTGTATCCTCTATGTCTACAATAATCCCTCTTTTTTCTTCGATCAGTTTGACCGTATCTTTGATTGTTCCCAATCCTCTCTGCGAAAGGATATCAAATTTTTCCAGTCCGATGTCTTCTGCCGTGTGCATATCGAATTGTACGATCGGGAATTCCTTAGGCGGAAATTCTAAAGCTGAGTAATTCGTGATAGGTTCCTCGGAGATTAGGATACCGCATGAATGCATGCTTCTCTGATTTGGAAAACCGATCAACAATTTCTCATATTTATAGATCTCCTGTACAATGAAGTTCTGATCATGCTGGTCTCTTGGTCTTTTGGAAAGCAGATCGAGTTCCTCTTTGGGAAGTCCGAACACTTTTCCCAGCTCCCTGAACCTGGATCTGCTCTTAAATTCAACATTGGTACCACAGAAGGCAACATGTTCTTTCCCATATTTAGTGAAGATGTATTCAAGGATGGTATCGCGGTTCTTCCAACTCCAATCGATATCAAAATCGGGCGGGGTCTTCCTGTTGAGATTGAGAAATCTCTCAAAATAAAGGTCCAGTTCCAATGGGCATATGTCCGTAATTCCGATGCAGTAGCTGACAATGGAATTGGCACCACTGCCACGGCCGACATGCATAAAGCCCATATGATTACTATATTGAATGATGTCCCAAGTGATCAGAAAATAGCCGCAGAAGTTCAGCTGGTCAATAACTGCCAGTTCTTTGTCGACCCTTGCTCTTGCCTCTCCATTATCCAGAGAGTAGCGTCTGCCCAATCCTTCGTAAGCCAGCTTTTTAAGCAATTTGAAATCACTTTCCTTACAGTCGGTAAAATGTTTTTTGTTTTTGGGTGTTTTAAAATCAAAATCGAATCTGCATTGGTTGACAATTGATTTGGTATTCTCAATGATCTCAGGATAATGTGAAAACTTTTCCAGTAGTTTTCTTTTCGCAATAATGGTCTCATTGTCCTTGCAGTGGTCACCCTCCGTCAGTTTGCTGAGCAAAGTATTTCCTGCTATCGCCCTCAAGACCTTGTGCAGTTCAAATTCCTCATCTGTTTTGAAGGTCACAGGGTGAAGGATGACCATTTTGTGGACCAGGCTTTTTAATTCAGGCTTCATCAAAAAGTTCAATTCATCCTGCCTGATTCCGATAAATTCATGTTCCAGTAATTTTTCAGGAATATTATGCAAAGGATATACTACAAAACTATTTTGGAGTTCAGGATTCATTTTAGGGATAGCGATCCCTTCACAATTATAATCTGTCAAAAGCCTGTTGACCTCTGCAATGCCTTTTGGGTTTTTGGCGAGGCAGATATAGTACTGTTCATTTTCGACCCTGATATCCATACCTACGATCGGCTTGATCCCATTTTCCTGACAAAGCTTGTAAAACTGATAGATACCGGTCACTGTATTGATATCAGTAAGTGCCAGAACCTTTAACTTATACTCAACGGCCAGCTTGACCAGATCTTCAACAGAAATGGTCCCGTAACGCAGGCTGTGATAGGTATGGCAATTGAGAAACATAAGTTATATTATTTTAAAAGGCCGGACGCCCTTCCAACACTGGAAATGCCGAATCTGTTCTTGATGTTGTCCATCGTTTGATACAGTGAAATGAGTTCTTCCGTATCCTCGAAAAGATCCATCTGATGAAGTCCGTGAACCAGACCTGTGAACCTGATACCGATCAGGCGGATCCTCATTCTTCTTGTATAGACTTTATTAAATAATTCAAGAACATACCGAAGCAAGGTATGGTCTGCAGAGGTGTAGGGAATTCTGCACTGTTTGGTCTCTGTATCGAAATTAGAGTATCTGATCTTGACCGCCACTGTCGAGGTGAGCCATTTTTCCTGTCGCAGCTGGAAAGCAAGCTTTTCCACCATTCCTGAAAGGATGCTCCTGATATTCTGAATATCGATCGTATCCTGGGCAAAGGTATCCTCGGTGGAGATCGACTTTCTTTCAGAATATGGGATTACAGGTGTCTCATCAATGCCATGCGCCTTTTTCCAAAGAACTGTCCCATTATTTCCGACCAATTGCTGCAATATATCGACCGGCATTTCAGAAAGGGTCTTGATGGTCTTGACACCCAGTCTTGAAAAAAGGTTGAAGGTTTCAGGACCTACCATTGGGATCTTTTTTATGGATAGCGGATCCAGGAAATTTTGGATATTAGCCCCTTTCACTTCAAACCGTCCTATAGGTTTTGATTCACCTGTCCCGATCTTGGAGACGGTCTTATTTGTGGAAAGTGCAAAACTGATCGGCAAGCCTGTATTTTTAAATACTGCATCTGCAATTTCATTTGTCCATTGATAGCAGCCATAGAACCTGTCCATTCCTGACAGATCAAGGTAGAATTCATCAATGCTTGCTTTTTCCAGCACAGGTACTTTTTCCTGGATTACCTCTGTCACTAGATGTGACATATTGGAGTAGTATTCCATATCACCTTTGATCACTCTCGCCTCCGGACATAACCGCAATGCCATCTTGGTGGGCATTGCAGAACGGACGCCGAATTTCCGCGCCTCGTAGGAGCATGATGCCACCCCACCACGGTCGCCACCCCCCCCGATGATAACGGGCTGCTTTTCCAATACAGAGTTTTTCAGCCTTTCACAGGAGACAAAAAATGTGTCCAGATCCATATGTGCAATTGCTCTTTCCATGCTGTAAAATTAGTTACGTTTTGAAACAAAAAATGTATATTTGTTGTTTCAAATTGTAACAATGTCAAAATTCTCTGATAACATCGTATTTTTGAGAGGTAAGAAAAATATGACGCAGAAAGAACTGTCGGATATATTGATTCTTACCCGATCAAGATATGTGGCCTACGAGTATGGAAGGACCGAGCCTCCGATAGAGGTGCTGATAAGGATCTCCAAATACTACAATATCAGCATCGATCTTCTGGTCACCGTCGACATTAGAAAATATCCTGTTGACAAACTGGTCAATCTTCCTGACAATAAAATATTGTTACCCGTAGTGGTCGACACTGAAGGGAATAAGTTTATTGAGATCGTTCCCCAAAAAGCCTCGATGGGATATCTGAATGGATTCAGCGATCCCGAATATATCGAAAGCCTTCCACGGATACAGCTGCCATTTTTGGGGCATGGAATATTCAGGGGATTTATGGCTGACGGTGATTCGATGCCTCCCTTTGCTGACGGAACCTGTGTCATCGGAGAGTATGTAGAACAGCTGAGTGATCTTAAAACAGGGAAGGAGTATATGTTCATTACGAATGATGGCTATACTTTTAAGACATTCAGCAAAAAGAATAAAACAAGCGTAACGGTTGCTGCAGACAACACATTCTATGATTCCTACGACATTGCATTGAAAGATATTGTACAGATATGGCGGTATGTAAGGGGGATATTGCCACAGGATTATAAACCTTATTATTTGCCGGATCAGTTCAAACTCAAAAATCTGGTCGATGAGGCGAAACGCAGCATCAGCGAGCTGGAAAACGGAATTCGTAAATTAAACAGGGAATGAAAAACTTCCCCGAAGGGAAGCTAAAAACACAAATGATGAAAAAAAAATTAATCCAATAATGGGATTAAATAAAAATAAATATTTTATTTAGAATCGCAATGGGACAATTGAACTTATTTGATGCCGAAGAATTTTATGAGTTTCCAAAAGACCTTTTGGAATACAGAGAGAATTTCCTGAGTAGGGAAGAAGCCGATCTGCTTAAGGATAAGCTGATGCATACTGCTCCGTGGGAACAGCGTACGCAAAAAATGTATGATAAAATAGTGATAACGCCGCGTTTGACTGCTTGGTACGGTGATAAAAACGAGTCTTATGAATCAGCTGATAATAATACAGTGTGTACCAATCCCTGGACCCCAGAGTCATTATCCCTGAAAGAGCGAATTGAAAAAGAATTCGGTTACCGGTTCAATGGTGTTCTGCTAAATCTATACCGTGACCAAAATGATTCTGTTGCCTGGCACAGAGACAAGGAAAGCAGATATGGAAAGAGACCTGTTATTGCTTCCATCAGTTTAGGAGAAACAAGAAACTTTGATTTCAGGAAGAAAGACCATCACCAAAGCAAATACAGCTTGCCATTACCTAATGGTTCACTACTCATTATGAAAGGGGATCTTCAGGAAAACTGGGAACACAGAATCGCAAAGTCCACAAAGCCAATGAGACCCAGGATCAACCTCACTTTCAGGCTGATCAATGCATTGTGATTTTTATAAATCGGATCAAGTCTAAAATATCAGATCTGCAGAGACGTACTCAACAAGATCTGCAAACATCAAATTAAAAACTGACCATATGTCTATTTCATATTACGAATTTAACAATTTAGCCAAGGAATCTCAGATCGAGCTTGTGATGATCGAAGGCAGGATCATCAGTGAAACCTCTAAGAATGGATTAAAGTTTGTATTGTATGAGCTGTCAAGTTTTTCAGTTGAGATTGTATTTAATACCATCAATAACAAGATCGAAGGTCTAAGTATATTTCAGAACAAAGGAACTCTGTGACACCCAAAATAATTTTCATTTGTATTCGTCCCAAAAAAGTGTGATTTGGATCACATCAAAATAGTGATGTGGGTCCTGCTTTTAAAAGACAGATACTTCCAACTTTGTAGTAATAAATTAAATAGATATAACAATGAGCAAAAAAGTTTTATTCGTACTTACGAGTCACGATGAATTGGGAAATACAGGTTTAAAGACAGGATTCTGGACTGAAGAATTGGCTGCTCCTTATTATGCATTATCTGATAAAGGGGTGGAGATCACATTGGCTTCTCCAAAGGGTGGTCAACCACCAATTGATCCGAAAAGTGAAGACCCTTCATCTCAGACGGATGCTACACGCAGAATGGACAATGATGAGGTTTTAAAGGAAAAATTAAAAAACACTCATAAGTTATCGGAAGTTAAAAGCGAAGATTTTGATGCGGTATTTTATCCGGGTGGACACGGTCCTTTGTGGGATCTGGCTGAAGATAAAGTTTCACAAGACCTTATTGTTGATTTTTATAACAATGATAAACCAGTAGCATTTGTGTGTCATGCACCCGGGGTTTTGAAGGATGTAAAAGTAGACGGTGAATATCTCGTTAAGGGTAAAAATGTCACAGGATTCACAAATACCGAGGAAGAGGCAGTACAGTTGACCGATGTTGTTCCGTTCTTGGTGGAGGATATGCTTAAAAAGAATGGTGGTGTGTACAGTAAGATTGAAGACTGGAGCCCTTATTCAGTAGTTGACGGAAGACTGGTCACCGGACAAAATCCTGCATCTTCTGAGAAGGTGGCAGATGAGTTATTGAAATTGATCTAATGGTTTAAAACATTTTACTACTAAAGCGGCAAAAAATGCCGCTTTAATAGTAAAATATGGTCTGGATCGTACTATTTCAAACTACTTTTTTAGCAGGTGTATTGCTTTTATTATTTTACGGTCCTTATTAAGGTTATCTAAATTGTCTCCGCCTATAACCTCTATATCCGGCGTTATGTTGCTTTTGTAAACTTTCTGGTTCCTGTCCACTACATAATCTGTAGATAAATTGATCCCTGCAAACTTGTTGATCTTGAAACCTTGTACTGCTGTAGTATAGTTAGCTGTAGCTTCTCCGACAATGAAGGTCTCATCCCTTCCGATAAAAGAGATGGCGGTCATTTCGCCCGCACTTGCGGTATAGCAGCTGGTAAGGACGACGACCGGCAGATTTCCTATGGGGCTTTTCAATAGCGGCTTTCTTTCCAGTTCCACTCCGTCAATGATCATTTTACCGTCCTTGATCTCCCAATTTCCTGTTGATTGATTTTGAGGATTCCTGAATCCTCCGAAGGTAATATCATTTCCAATAAATTCTTTAAGCCCCAATAGTATCGGGTACATATTTCCTCCTGTATTCAACCTCAGATCGATGATCAATCCTTTTATCTTATTTGAATTGACCTTGTTGATGTGAGAGACAATGTCATTCGCAATACTGTCTACCTTTTTAAATGCAAAATCATTGTTCCCCGGGATCCTGATGTATGCAAACTTCTTGTCTATAACGGTGCTGACCACTTTATCTTCACTTTTTATCTTTTTTTTAAGATAAGGGTTGGACGCGGCCAAAGCTTTATCCCAGCCATAGGTCTTGCCTTTGTATTTTAAGCTGCCGTGGTGGTCATCGAGGTCTATGAATACTTCCGTATAAAAAGGGGCAACATGGTCCAACGATTGAACGTCTTTTGACTTTTTGTACAATTCACTTTTGATCAGGTCCAGATTTTCCGTGTGTATTGAATTTGACCTTATCAACTCTATAGATTTGTCTATAAAGTCTTTTATACTGTCATTTTTGAATTGTTGGGACATCAGTGATGTTGAAACGAGAAGGAAACATACCAGCAAAAAATTCTTGTTCATAAAATAGGTTATTTAGATTCCGCATCAGTTTAAATGACTATAACTGCTATGGACCTTTAGGATGATGCTTGCAAATCTATGGATAAAATAAACTTTAGCAATTATCAGATGATCGATCCGGAAAAAGTCTTATCAGGTGATACTGGTAAACACTTACAATTCATTTATAATTTTTCTGATTTTATCTGTGAAAGGTCTATTCCTAACTTTGAAAATTCCTGCTGACCTTTATCTGTGATAAAGAAATATTTGTCACCTGAACTCTCCTTTGCGATCCAGCCTTTTTCTATAAATTGCTCCATGAGCAGTGCGCCCAGTTTTCCACCCAAATGGTCGTAGCAGGACTTTGCCGGTTTTTTAATTTTCTGTTCGGTCATGATGTTGTTATTGTGATTATTCTATAGATTTGGATTCAAATCTTTAAATATGAACTCCATTACGTAAGATTGCTGAAGTAAGAATAATAATTTGGTTATTTTTTATCCTTTAAATAAGCACTAGCATTGGTGTTATTAGGATTAAGTTCGAGTGATTTTTTATAATTGATGATGGCTTCTTTGCGATTTCCCATGGCTTCTAACGTTTCTGCATAACTATCATAAACATTCGCACTGCTTGGAAATAACAAAGTATTCAAATGAAAGACCTGTAATGCGTCATTTTTTTTATTTTGTTCCAAAAGTTGATAACCCCAGGAATTTAATTCGTCTTCGAAAAGTTTAAAATCTTTGTTATTTTTTGTAATTTTCTTATACACATTGAAAGCGTTCTGAAATTTATTCTCAATAAGTTTCTGACGTAGTACTTTGAGATCTTTACTCAATCCAAAACCGTTTTTAACTTTCATATCCGGGAAATAGTAGCCGGCAATTTCGTCAATGAACCATTCAGGATTGGAACCTTGAAGATTGGTCAAGACCACAATCGAAAGATCATCCTTCGGATATACGAATAATGCCGAACGCATTCCACCAACCGGCGCTGCAGCAGGATGTTCTTCTCTCTCAACCGTTGGCCAGCCCAGCGCATATCCATTGGTCAATTTGTTGAAACCATCGATGTGTCCATCATTAAGTTTTGCAGAAGTGAAAAGCTCCTGGACACTGTTTTTATTGTGTAAGAGCTTTCCGTTTTGCAATGCGATAAGCCATTTGCTTAAATCTTCGGAGGTGGAAATGATGCCTGTAGCAGTTCTGAAGAATACGGGAAATGTAGCAAAAGCATTATGCAGTTTTCCGTCATTGATCCATTTTCCGTCTGTGTTGATAATTGTGGAATATGATCCGGCATTGTTTGGGATGATATCGTTGGAGTCTCCAAACTGTGTGGCAGTCATATTACAAGGCTTGAATTGATTGTCTTCAATGAATTTTGCAAAATGCTGACTGCTTAATTTCGTGATGATCTTTCCTAAAATATAATATCCCGTTTGGTTGTAGCTGAACCTTTCTCCGGGTTTGAATTCCATCGGCAAGGTCTTTACCAGTTCCCAATTTTTCTCCTCAATGCCGTTGCCTAAAACCTGTTCTTTTTCGTCTATATTATTGGGCAATCCAGAAGTGTTACTGAGTAACTGTTTAAGGGTGATAGGTTTCCATTCGTTTGGAATATCAGAGAAATATAAAGAAATTGGATCATTAACCTTTAATTTTCCCTGCTCCTGTAACTGCATGATTGCCACTCCTACAAAAGCTTTTGTCATAGAGTTGATAGAAAAAGTTGTTTTTGAATTAGTGTGAACCTGATGTTCCAGATTTGCAAAACCATAACTATGTAGTTTTTCTAATTTTCCATTTTTAATTATTGCCAATTGAAGTCCGGGGATCTTCATTTGGCTCATTTTTTCTTTGATGAAAATATCGATGCTGTCAGAAGTGCTTTGAGAAAACAGCATTTGTGAAAATGTTGAAATGATTAATAACACAAGGGTCTTATTTGTTGCAAATAATTTTTTCATAATATCTATAAGTGTAAATTAAAATGAAGACAACTATAGCGATCAAATTATTACATTTGGTTGTCACTGTAAAATGTGTTGATCAGAGAAATCTTATTTAACAATCCTTTTTCTTCCCCGATATATTCTCAAATTTGAACTAAAATTAAAATTATCTGCAAATGAGATCTGGCGTAATATTGTTTGTATGTTTCTCAAAATTAAGCAGTAATTGACCAAATATGACTTCTCTGCAAACTCCTAAAATAAAAGCCGTCTTTTTAGATATGGACTGAACAATCTTCAGTTTCAGCACCTACACTATAATATGGAGGATAAAAATTATGTTTTATTTCCAATTATTGATGTCGCTTCAATGGTGTTTTGAAAGATCAAATATAGCTTGGAAAAAAAGCTTTATATGACAAGATTTTTTTTTAAAAAACTGATTCTTTAATTATTTTGATCTCAATTCAAAACCGTATTTATACAAGTCTTCATAAATGTCGAAAAATTTGTCTTCATCTGCCTCACTCAATGAGGTGTTGAAAAATACGATCACAGCTACCTCTTTCTTTAGATCAGAAAGCATAAATGTTCTTACGCCCGGATCGGAACCATTGTGGCCAATTCTTGTACCTCCCATTTTTGTTGCCCAGAAAATTCCTGAATTAAGCTTATCAGGTTTGACATTGTCAGGTTTGTTAGATTGTGTGAACTGAAAACGGAGCATTTCTTCTGTTAATTCTTTTTTCAGTAATCTCTTGTTATTGTATTTTCCATCATTCAGCAGGGTGATAAAAAATCTTGAAAGCTCCTCTACAGAAGTCCTGACACCGCCATCTGGATAAGTTGTACCTTCATATAGCTTTATTGACTTTATTTTACCGTCTTCTTTTTGATAAAGTTTGGAGTGGTTTTTTAAATTGATCTCGGACAGATTCCAACCCGAATTTTTCATCTTTAATGGTCTAAAAATATGTTTTTTGCTGTATTCATTGAGTTTTTGTCCCGTTCTCAGTTCAATGATATAGCCTGCAAGACCTGCGCCTATATTAGAATAGTCGCGATTTGTACCTGATCTTGATTTTAGAAAATTCTCCTTATCATAATGACTACCACCTTTTACAAAATAGTTTTTCAAAAAATCACCTAAAGGCTCAGGTTTTTCCCCGTTATAAACATAAGTACTGTCGGTATAAAAAGGATATCGGTCTGCCAAACCGGAAGTATGGGTGGCCAGATGTCTCAAGGTAATCTTCTCATCGGGAAAATTGGGGTTGATCACTTTGAAAGGCAGATATTGGTTAATATCTTCATCCAGATCGACGTTTCCTTCCTCGACTGCTTTCATTATGCAGAATCCTGTAAAAGTCTTGCTTATGGAAGCAATGTTCATAATGGTCGTGGGAGAAAAAGGAATTTTATTTTCTGCGTCTGCAAAACCATAACCGTTTGTCCAGACCAATTTTTTATTGATGATAATGGCGGCTCCGATGCCGACGATACCCGCCTGATCCATTTTCTTTTCGATAAGGCTGTCAATGGAGTTCTTTTTATTATTTTTGATATGGGTACTAAATTGTGCCGACAGATTTTGGATGCAAAATAGGGCAGTCAAACAACAGATCAGTAAAAGTTTTTTATTAAGTTTTTTCATCATATCACTATCTTTTGATTCGTAATTAGCTGAAAATCGGCATTAATTATTTTTTTAGATTTTCAAGAGCCAGTTTAGCCATATCTTTTACCAACTGAGTGGGAGAGTTACAGTCACAATTGCTGAAGCCAAGCACATAAATATCTTCACTTGGAATATAAACAGCCATAGATTTGAATCCGAAGATACTTCCGCCGTGTTCACGGGTTGCGATGCCGTTGATATTTTTCAAATGCCAACCATAGCCGTATTCTATTTCCTGGCCGTTATTGAGTTTGTACTTGGTAAAAGCTTTTGTCTCTTCTTTAGAACTTAATAGCAGGTTTTGATTTAAAGCATTCTGCCATTTCAGCATATCATCCAAAGTAGACATCAATGAACCTGAAGAAAAAGGAACGCTGAAATTAATGACTGTTTTATTCACATAGCCGGTACTTTTCTTGTGATAGCCAAATGCTCTGTTTTTGATTATTTTTCGGTCACTGGCGTAATAAGAATTCGTCATTCCGGCCTTATCAAAAATATTGTTTTTGATAAAATCTTCGTACGTTCCGCCTGATACCAACTCAATGATATAACCCAAAACCACATATCCTGAATTGTTATATTCGAATTTTTCTCCAGGAGCGAAATCCACAGGTTCATTCTTAAAGAAGTCAACCATCTGTTCCGGTGTCATTTCTTTTTGAGCAATGTCTTGCAAGGCTTTCATTTTCGTAAAATCCTTGATACCTGAAGTGTGAGTCAAAAGATGATGAATGGTGATCTTATCTCCGTTAGGGTATGAAGGAATATATTTGGAAATGGGGTCACTGGTCTTTAATTTCCCTTGTTCTTCCAGCATTAGAATAGCGATTGCCGTAAACTGTTTGGTCATAGAACCGATCTGAAATACACTGTTTGTATTCAGTTTGGCGTCCAATTCAAGATTGGCCATTCCGAAGGCTTTTTCATAGACAGATTTCCCTTTTTTTGCAATAAGGAAAACGCCACCCGGCCCATTGGTTTCCTTAAATTCAGATTGAATTAAACTGTCAATTTTTCGATCGAAATTCTGTGCATTTACAGTAACGGAAAGCAAAACAGTCAGGCATAATAAAAATAATTTTTGCATAATGGTATGATTTTATGCAAAGATATATTTATTTATAAATACTATGCAATACAAAGTAGTAAATTTATTATTAATATGTAATTCCTATATATTAATCATAAGAGAATTGCGTCGGAAATAAAAATATAAATCTGTTAGAGAATAGTGTCAAATCATATTTTCTTAGGTATATACAAGGCTTAAAATGCATGTATCAATTTGAAGGGGTAATTTTAAGATTGCGGAAATAGCCCTCTGTGCCCACATCTACAAATAAACCTATAGCCCCGGAAATGTCTGCGCCATGTTTGAGGTCATTCACAATTAGGGAAGGCTGTTTGTCTTTGTTTAAAAAAAGCTTTGCCTGAGTGCCTTTAATTTCAATTTTCATCCTGATCCATTCATTTAGTCCCATGTCAGCATAGGTCTCATATTTCTCAGGATCCTCTTTTCTCAGACGTTCATATTTATAATCCGGATAAGAAAAGTATTGAATGGAGTGGTTCCGTCTTACCTGATCTTCAGCTCTTCCATTTGTCGGACGTATATATATCGATTCAAATTTGGAATTGGTATCATTGATCCTGAATGCCAATCCGATAAACCCGCGGTCTGTTGGAGATGCTGTAGGGAGAAGCCGGCTTAGAACTTCTACCTCGATAATACCATTTTTAAAATTTGTATTCTTGATTCGTACAAATGTAGGTTCGTCCGCTTCTTTTACGGCAGGATCTTTTACGACCCTTACAATTGAATTATCGATCTGCATATTAACCTTATTTGGCACAAGATTGCTGCCGTCTAAATTTACTTTTTGACTGTATGCACTTTCTGCAGCAAAAAGAAAAAGAAACAAAATTATTCTGATATTCTTCATATTATTTAATATACATAAGTTTAGAAACTGTATTATAGAGCTCATTTTTTAAATAGTCCCGCATTTAATTCTGAACCTTTCGAACCTTCCGCCAATTGCAGGTAATTGCGTTTGCTCTGATCTTTTTCGATGACAATGTTTCCTGTGGTGTGTATATTTTTCATTTCCAGAAAATCCGTTGATGTGGCATCACTGTCGCTTAAGGGGCCGCTTCCGTATCCTGCCAGTTTATTGTAATTGGCAAAAATGCAATCAGAAGCTTTGTACCTGCGCTTACTTCCTTTTTCCCTTATCCATATGGTACTCGTGTTGGCGATGATGTTATGATGAAAGTCGAAATCATCTCCATTAGTACCCTGTGTGGTCCAGACTCCGCAGAAGTAGCCGCCATAGACCAAAGAATGTCTCATGGCACTGCGACTGCCGGTGCTTCCATCGTTTTTCCAGAAGACAACAGGGATCTTGCAGTTGAAAAAAACGCAATGGTCGATCACCAGGCCATAGCCATTGGCTATAACGCCGACGTGTAATGGCAGTACATCTACATTCCCAGCAAACAGGCACTGGCTCACCAGCAGGTCATCCAGTTTTTTCCCATCACGCCATATAGGGTAGGAGCGGCGTAAATTATTGGCATCTATGTAAGTATAATCCGGACTTCCTATAAACCGTAAGCCTTCAATGGTCACATGGCTTACCTCTGGTTGTATGCCTTTTGCTTCTTCTCCGCCTATGCCATGCTCAATGGGTACAGCTGTTATGATGACCGGCATTTTATTAGGTGTCCAGTCTGCATCATCCGGCATTACTTCGGCGCGGATGACAAGACGGTTGGTAACGCTGTATTTATCATTGTTAAATAAAACGGTTTGAGTTAAAATATGAATGCCTTCTGAAAGAATGATCGTTGTTTCTCCCTTTTCTTTGTTCAGGTTAACACGTCTGGCAGCCTCTGAGAGATTCTTTAACGGTTGGGTCTTTGTTCCGGAATTGGTATCATTGCCGATCCTTGGATCAACATACAATTGCTCTGCCCTGATCCAAAGCAGATTCATGAAGAAGAATAAAAGACCGAGTGTTGTAGATTTTATCATATTTTTTTTTCTGTAAAAGTAGAAAGATACATCTCCTGCAAAAAGGTCATTTTATCTTTAAAGTTGTCATTTTATACTCTTTCGGTATTGCTGGGGCGTGATGTGGGTCATTTTTTTGAAGAAACGGTTGAAATTAGAAGGGTCAGAGAACCCAAATTCATAGGAGATCTCTTTTGCGGATTTATTCTGATGCAGCTGTTTTTTTATCTCTGAAACCAGCTTGTGATGGATCATCTGCTGCGCTGACAATCCGCTGAACTGCCTGCAGATCTTATTGAGAAATCCTGAACTGATATTAAGCGCTCTGGTATAGGACTCAACGGTCTGGTTCTGTAGGAATCTTTTTTCCAGCAGCGACCGGAATCTGTAGAAATCCGCATGGACATAGGTATCCGGCTGGACATTGTATGCACCGGCATAATAACGGTTGAGTATAATAAGCAGTTGGTACAAAATTGACCTTATCAAATGATTGCTGTCATTCCGGATCTGTCCGAACTCCTGTTCTATTTCCTGCACTAGTTGCAGGCATTTCCTAAATGATTGTTCATCGATCTGCATTTCAGCAGGATGCGAATACTGATGAAAGTACTGGAACCGATACAGAAAAAGTTCATCCGAAAAAAAGAGATGGAGAAAATCTTTTTCAAAGAACAGCGTGTATCCCTTGACCTGCTGTTCAATTTCCCAACGGCGAACCTGCCCGGGACTGGTGAAAATGATGGTTTGCGGTTGAATTGACACTTTATGCTCATCCAGTGCCAATGTTCCGGAACCTTCTGTGATGAAGATGATTTCGTAAAAACTGAGTTGATGCAGTGTACTGTTTAATACATAATTTTTCAGCGTTTCAATACGTCCGATATCCAATAACAGCTCCGAGCCATATTTAAATGGCAGAAAATGATAGGTTTTAATTGGAGGGATCGGTGCCATCTTTAATAATTTTTTTACCATACACTGGATACGTTAAAAATAGTAATTTTTTCTATTTTTTAGCACAAAGTTTAGATATGGTACTCCTATAAAATTAGATCAATGTGTAGTTTTTCTAATTTTTGTTCTTAAAGTTCATAGTCCAGAAATCTAGTTCGTCTTCGGAAATTTTAAGATCTATGTTGTTTTTGATGCTCTTCTCTCGGCCGTTGGACACCCCAGCGCATATCCATTGA
>Ga0213834_100068_pt1 | contig 138424 bp, 126 predicted proteins | sample SWPTP12_FD_160580 | JGI IMG/M metagenome (GOLD analysis project Ga0213834, IMG submission 160580) | Coastal seawater microbial communities from Marineland, Florida, United States - SWP TP1 #2 | ecosystem: Environmental > Aquatic > Marine > Coastal | place: USA: Florida | collected 2016-08-06 | reverse complement strand
CTGCTTCAAATCATCCGCCCCACGAGTTTTTCTAGCTTGTCCGGATTTTCCTGAACCGAAGTTATATGTGGAGGATTGTTGAAGGAATGAGCATACTTTCGCACATATCCTACCATTGGTCACTTTTGTAGCTGTAATGAGTTACAATTTTGGTAAAAAAATAACACTATCAGGTTTGATAGTGTAACTGATGGAGTTGAAATCTATGAAAAAATGTCACCATTTTTTTTTATATCTTTGATTATTAGCTTTATTTAGGGGATTTATTATGATTGAAAAATGTCTGAAATATGCTATTTCAAAAGTTATTTTTATTGTTCCGATTTACATTGATTTCTATTTTCAATAATTATTCTTTTTTTATCAATTAAATTTTTAGTCAAACAAAATCGAAAACTCATTGTTGATAATTTCCACTTTCCCGACAATTATTTTAATCGTGCTTGTTTTTGCTAATTTTTAGATTAAAATAATTCAAATGAAATTTTGTCTAATTTATAAAATAAAACCGTCTGCCTTATAAGCAGACGGTTTTATTATCTATTCACATACACTTTCTCCTTCCTCTTCCAAGGCGCATTCTTCCCCACATCGCCTGCCATAATACAACCGTAAGGCATCACTTCGTCCAAAACTTCGCAAAGTCCGTATTCCTCAATTTGGGCTCTTACGTTTTTGGCGCTTTTGTAGGCGCTTGGGAGTTCGGAGATGTCGATGTCGTTGGAGAAGAAACGGATGTCGAGACCTTGCGTTTCTTCGGCGAACACTTCGTCGATGGTTTTGTGGGCCAGGGATTTTTTGTGTTGCGTTCTGCTGAAATTTCTTCCCGCACCGTGTGGTGCAAAACCCAGATTTCTGCCATTGGTGTTTCCGGAGACGATCAAAACAGGTTCTGCCATATTCAGAGGAATCAACCTTGGGCCTGTGATGTCGGGCAAAAATTTGTCGTCCAATGGCGTTGCGCCCTTCGCGTGGTAAAATAGATCACCATCTCTGAATACAAAATTATGTTCGTTCCAATATCGGTCTTGTTTTTCGATATTGAGTTTTTCCAAAACAGCGTTGTGGATGGATTCGTGGTTTTCCTTCGTCCAATCTCTGATGAGTTGCAAGGCTTCCCAATATTGCTTTCCTTCCTCGGTTTCGTACGGAATCCACGCGTTTTCCTTCAGGGTTTCCGGCGAAATTTCCATTCGGAAACGGTTGGCGACCTTCATCCCTTTGTCGTACAACATTGCGCCGGGCGCTCTGGAACCGTGGTGCGTGACCAACATTGTGTTTCCCGTGTTCTTTGAAATCCCGACGAACAAAAAGTGGTTGCCGTCGCCCTGCGTTCCCATATGCGAACGGGCGATGCTGATAAGTCTCTCGTCATTCAAAAAGAAATTCTCCCGGAAGGCATCCATCAATTCCTGTGACATTGGCATTTGCGACCCTCGGTCTCTACCGCCGTAACCGAAATGCGTGATGGAATGTGCGGTGTCCAAAACCGTCTTCGGGTCTGCCTTTCCAAAATCGGTCAACATCACGGAACAGCAGATGTCCGCCGAGTGAAATCCCGGATGGATGGCATTTTTCGCTACCACCACACCGCCCACTGGGATGTGACCTTCGGGACCTGTAGGGCAAGCATCCGGCATAATGGCACCGCTGACCAAGGTTGGGGTTTTCATCAAGACCTTCATTGTGTTGATTACTTTTTCCACGTTGTTGGTTTCGCTGTCGTTTTCCGCTTTGATGTTGATGATGAACTCCTGTGGCTCGGAATGGAGTGGGATCGGGTCTGGTGCGCGGAATTGTTCCAGATAGTCCAACATTTCGGTTTCGCTTAATTGATTTTCGTTGATGTGTTCCAAGGCTTCTGCAAACCATTTTTTTGGTGTGAATCCTAATGCGATCATTTCGTTTCCTGTGATTGTAGTCATTGTTTTAGTTAGTTAGTTAGTTAGTTAGTTAGTTAGTTAGTTGTAATTGATGATGCAAAGTAAAGGGGTGAGTGCGCAATGTTTTTGCGTATCTGAAATTTTTTATACATTTAATGAAAATTTTTTAAAAAGCACAATGGAGAATTTGAATTCGGAGATCTTTCAGGCCTTTCAAAACAAGCTCAAAACCGGAAACAGGCGAGGCGTTCACCTGAATGCGATTCCCGGAAACTCGAGATACAAATTCGACCTTGCGCGGTTGTCTGAGATCAGCAAAAGTCTGCCGGAGCATTTCATCATTGATCTGTTGACGCAGAAAAATGTGAATTTCAAATTCTCCGTCCATCAAAAAAATACTGAAACGCCTAAGAATGACAGTTATCTCCTGGAGGATGAAGGAAAAACAAATGAGGAGCTGTTTCCTAATTCTGCAATCGCGGAAGTTCCTCAAGAGAAAAATCAGCTGAGCGGGCTGGATAAGCTGACGACCAGCCTGGAAAATCTGATCTTTCAAAATGAGGTGATCCAGTCTGAGAAAGGCGTTAACTCTTTGGGTTTTGGTTTCCCGATCCTGATCCGAAAAGATATGGACGGACAGATCTCGGCGTCGCCCATCCTGATCTGGTCTGTGACAATCAAAGCCGTCAATGAGATGAATACCTGGGAGATCAGCAGGACGGAAGACGACCCGATCTATGTGAATGAGGTGCTCATCAACCATTTGCAAAATGATTCTGGCATTAGCATCAAACAGATCTCGGAGGAAATGCTGGCCGATGGAAAGATTGATAAGCCAGAACTTTTGAACATCTGTCAGAGCCTGTTGGATCAATTGAAGATCGCGCAGAATCTGGATTTCATTCTCAATAATTATGAAGAGATTCCCTTCATCAAAGCCAAAGCGTTTTACGAAAACCGAGTTCCGAATAAGGGTGATGCCGTAATTATGAAGTCTGGTGTCTTTTCCATCTTCGAAGTTCAGAAGCAGAATATCATCAATGATTATGAGACTTTGAAAAAGGAATTCAAACCGCTGGATCATTTCACGAAAGCTGGTTTCCAAAGTATCACTTCCGTAGAAACCGATCCATCGCAACAAGGGATTTTGGAGTCGTTGAAATCTCAATCCAAGATCTTGATCCAAGGTCCGCCAGGAACGGGGAAAAGTCAGACCTTGACCGCTGTTTTACTGAATGCCCTGGAGAATAAACAAAAAACCATCGTGGTCTGCGAGAAGCAAACGGCGCTGGAAGTGCTTTACAATGCGTTGCAAAAGTTGGGTCTGGGACGCTATTGCATTATGATCAAAGATGCATCAACTGATAGAAAATTAGTAGTCGATTCGGTTCGGAATACAATAGATTCGGTAGATTTTAAAAAGCTGATCCAACCTTATTCTGAACAATCGTTGCAAAATCAACTGATGGAAATCTCTCAGCATAAAGATACGATCAATGCAGTCCACGAACTCTTGAATTCTGAATTGATTCCGGGGAAAAACTGGACGGAGATTGTCGGGAGTCTGTTGAATTATAAGGATTCTAAAGAAAATATCAATCTGCAAGATCTGAAGTTTTATTTTTCTGATGATGAGTTTAAAGTGATAGAGAATGTTTTGGAAAATGGGGAGGAATTATATCAGGATTTTAAGCCTTTTGAAGCTTCAACGTTCATCAATCCTGAAAAATTTATCACGGATAATTTCCATAGCAGTCAGCAGAATTTGGATTCGGCTTTTCAGAATTATGAAAATTCCTGGACGGAGATTCAGCGTTTGATCAGTGATTTCAAACCTATCTATGAGGAAAAGCGGAAGCAGGATTTTGGGAAGAATCTGCAGGAGGTTTCCAATTACATCAATGAAACCGAAGTTCTGACCTCGACTTTACATCAAAATTCGGAGGAATTGCATCCGGAAATCACGAATGGTTTTTTCTATAAATTGACGGCGCTATTTTCATCAAGCAAAAAAAATAAGATCAAGACCCAAAAGCGATTATTGGAATTGAGTTCATTGGTGAAGCAAATTAGTTTGAAGGAATTTTTTTCAGCGATTACTTTATCTGATGACCTTTGGAATAACAGAAATGAGATCATTAACTACAGGCAGAAAGTTCAGGAAATCCAGTCGGGTTTTCTTTCAAAATTAGAGACAAGTTTTGAAGAGATTGATTTTCTTAATGCCTTTGATCCCGTTATTTCTGGAAAGGAAACCGAAATAATCTCGCAGAAAATCCAGCAATTGAGGAAGACTATTTCCAATGATCAATGGCTAGGCAATCTGGATTTTGGAAATACTTATCAAAGCATCAAAACTTATATTGATCACACATTAAATCTTTATGAAACTTACAGAAACAATCCAGAAAATCCTTTGTTGAAAGAGTTTAGCTGGTTTACATTTTATTATTCGCTTTCGGATTTTCAGAAGTCGATTTTGGAGAAACTGTATCCGATAAGTAATTGGAGGCCGACGTTTTATTCGGCTTATTATCCGTTGTTGCTCAATCACTATTCGGATCCAAAACTGAATTTCAGTGAGAAAAATTATGAGGAAATCAGTAAAAAAATTAAACAATTAGGGATTTCTCAGAAGAATTTTGTGGAGTTTTTCTGGAACGTTGCCCAGCAGAATTCGGTGAAGCAGTTTGAGCAAAATAATAAAGACGTTACCGTGGCGAATCTTTATAATAAAAGAAGCAGTATCAATCATAAAAGACTTACTTTGAGACAAATCGTTCAGAAAGATATTGACCTTTTTACACATTTCTTTCCTATTATTTTGACAACGCCAGATGCTTGCAGTAATCTTTTTCAGGGAAAGAATTTTTATTTTGACAATGTCGTTTTTGATGAAGCCAGTCAGTTGAAACTGGAAGACAATCTGCCAGCGATCTTGAAAGGGAAAAATGTGATCATTGCAGGCGACGAGCATCAGATGCCACCTTCCAATTATTTCAGCAAAGTGTTTGACGGAACTATTGAAGACGAAGATGATATCGAATCTGAAACCGAAGTCATCACGTACAAAAATGCAATCTTGAACATCGAATCGCTGTTGGATTATGCGATGGAAAATAATTATGAAAAGAATCATCTGGATTTCCATTACCGTTCCAAGCATCCTTATTTGATCGACTTTTCTAACCACGCATTTTATAATTCAAGACTAAAACCACTTCCGACAAAGTCTGAAAACAAACCCATCGAGTTTTTTCAAATTGATGGTGTTTTTGATGACCATACGAATATGGAAGAAGCTGATAAAGTGTTGGAGATTTTGGAAAAGATTCAGCCTAAAAAAGACGGCAGTTATCCTTCGGTGGGAATTGCGACATTCAATATTTCACAGCGGAATTACATCAAAAGAAAAATCGTGCAGAAAGCCAGTTTGCCTGAAAATGAACATTTCAAAGAGAGAATCCAAGGATTGGAATCTGCAGGATTATTCATTAAAAATCTTGAAAATATCCAAGGTGATGAGCGTGACATTATTATAATTTCTACGACCTATGGGCGGAAAGCGAGTGGAAAATTCATTCAGAGTTTTGGACCGGTGAATCACACAAAAGGTTACAAATTGCTGAATGTGATCATTACGCGTGCCAAAGAAAAAATCTACATCTGCAACTCGATTCCGGAAGAGATTTTTTCCAATTACAAAGATGCTTTGCAACAAGAAGGTTCCAATAATCGGAAGGCGGTTTTCTATGCGTATTTGGCTTACTGCAAGGCGGTGAGCGAGGAAAATGAGAATGGACGAATTGAGATCCTGAATGTTTTGGATCAATTTGGATATTCGAAACAAGCTAATGAAAGTGGCGATTCCAATCTGTTTATTGACCAGATATTTGAGCGATTGCAAAAGGATTTTCCAGATCACAAATTGTCGAAAAATATTGACTTTGGTGGTTATCAATTTGATATTGTGATTGAAAAAGAAGGAAAGAGATCTGTGGTCGTAGAATGTATGAGCAAGGAAAAATACGCCGATGAATTGGGCTATCTGGAAGATCTGCACAAAGAAAAAGTGTTGAAGAATTCGGGGTTTGAGTACGTCAGAATTTGGAGCCAGAATGTTTGGCAGAATTTAGAAAATGAACTTCAAAAAATAAATAAAAAATTACTATGATATTTGAACAATTAGAAAAATCAGCGGACGAGATTCAATTCAAAGATGTTATCACATTCATCGATGAACATTACGATTTTACGCCAACTAAATTCACAAACGGAAACACAGTGAATGAAGCCGACCAGAACAACGGCTCGTGCAAGGTTTTCAGTTTTGCAAAGTTGAATGCACTTTCTAAAGAAGAGACTTTGGCTTTGTTCGGCGACTTTTACAGAACAGATGTTTTGCAGAATCCGGACGGTGATGACCATCAGAATATCCGAAACTTTATTGAGTTTGGTTGGGATGGGATTTCGTTTGAAGGTGAGGCTTTGAAGAGAAAGTAGATTGTTTTGAATACATTAACCACCCCGTCAAAAATTCTTTGAATTTTAGTCGCCCCTCCAATGGAGGGGAATTTTTAACTTTATTCAAATCTAAATAATTATGTCTTCTAATAAAAACGCTTTGATCCGTTATAAAACCTTAGACAAATGTCTGAAGAACAAGTACAAAAAATACACTTTGGAAGATCTGATGGAAGAATGTTCCGAAGCGTTATTTGAGTTTGAAAGCAAAGAATCTTTTGTGAGCAAACGGACCGTTCAGCTTGATCTGCAGAATATGCGAAGTGAGAAGTTCGGCTATGAAGCGCCAATTGAGGTTTATGAAAGAAGATTTTATCGCTACAGTGATCCGGAATATAGTATTCATCAGATCTCAGTCAATGAAAACGATTTGAAAGCGATGAACAATGCAGTTCAGATCCTGAAGCAATTCAAAGATTTTTCGATGTTCAAAGAGATGAATGGTGTTATTCAAAAACTGGAAGATTCAATACAGTCGACTAGTCAAAAATCCATTATTCATCTGGATAAAAATGAGCAGTTGAAAGGGTTGGAGCATATTGATATTTTGTACGAAAGTATTTTGAACAAAAAGGTTTTGAATATTAAATACAAAAGTTTCAAAGCGAGAGAATCCAATCACTACATTGTTCATCCACAACTGCTGAAAGAATATAACAACCGCTGGTTTCTGATCTGTTTTCACAAAGGCACCATTATGACATTGGCTTTGGACAGAATTGAGGAGATTCTGATTGAAGAAAAAATGGAATTTATTGATAAAGAATTCAATTCTGACCGATATTTTGGAGAAGTGATCGGCGTTACCGTTTCAGAAACACAACGTCCGCAAAATGTTATTTTCAAAGTGATTGCGAAGCACGCGCCTTATGTGAAAACCAAGCCTTTTCATCATTCTCAGGAGATTATGGAAGAAGATGAAACGGGAACAACTTTTAAAATCTGCGTTCAGCTGAATTTTGAACTGGAAAGAATGATTCTAGGATTGGGCGATTTTATAACAATTTTGGCTCCAAGAAAATTAAAACAGCGGATAATCAGCACGTTAAAAAAAGCAAGCGAAAATTACACAAACATTCATTGATTTAAACAATATTTTCTATATATCTTAGTTTTATATTGACTTTGATAATTAGATGTTAAAAATATTTGGTTTTTGTCTGCTGATTTTCTGTTTTTGCAAAATAACAGCTCAGAATAATTTGACATTTTCCAACGACAATTACAGCGGCATCAATTCTGCTGTTTTGTCGCCTACACAGCCATTTCTGAACTCCAATCCCTGGGATGTCAATCTGATTTCTGCGGATCTTTTTATCCAAAATGATTACGCTTATATTTCAAAACAGAGTATTCTTGGCTTGACCAAATCAGAAATAAAATCTGCAAATCCAAAGAAAAATATCACTGGAGAAAATACGCCCAACGTCTTTGATTTTTTTAACAAAGACAAAGCGAATCTCTTAGTTGCTTCCGATGTTTTAGGACCTTCATTTGCTATGACGGCAAAAATTAAGGAGAAAAAATATGTTTTTGGGTTGTTTAGCCGGCTAAGAACCCAAAGTGCTTTTTTGGATTTTGATAATTATCTGCGTTACACCAATGAAATGGTTTTTCAGCCTTCGGACTACAAGATGAAACCTTTTTCTACCAACCTGATGAACTGGAGCGAAATCGGATTAAATGCTTCAACAGAGATTTTCCCATACTCCGATCAGCATTGGATTCTCGGGTTCAACATGAAATATGAGATAGGTCTTGATGCCGCAAATATCATCAGTCACAATAATATAGAACTCACTTCCAGCGAGCCTGCAGTTGGCGAAAATCCGGATCTCAGGAATATTTACGCTTCCAATTACAACATCGATGCGAGCTACATCACCAATTATAATTTCGAAACTAAAACCTACGATTACAGACAGAATGGTTCTGGTTTGGGATTAGATTTGGGAATTGCAATGTTGGACAAAGAGCCGCGGGAAGACGAGTATAATTATAAATTTTCCCTTAATATTCTGGATTTGGGCTTTGTGAATTTCAAGCAGGGCATCAATCATGTTTTCAATAACGGCAATACGATCTGGCTTCAGAATAATCCGAATTTTAAAGATGTCGCGTTTGAAAGTCCGGAGCAATATCTGAAATTGCTGAGCCAGGAAGCCTACGGGAATGAGAATGCATCGTTCGCAGGTTTCGGCTTCAAAATCGGACTGCCGACGAGCATCAATATCAATTACAGCCAGCGAATCAAGGCGCATCATTTTGTGAATGTAAATTGGATTCAACGCGTTCCGGTTTTCGAAAATTCTCTCAAACGTAACAATCTTTTGAATGTGAATTATTCCATCCAGAAAGAAGCTTTTGGATACGGGATTTCAACGACTTTGTCTGAATATAAAAATGTGCAGTTTGGGGGTTATGTAAGACTCGGTCCTTTGATTTTGGGCAGTGAAAATGCCTTTCCGCTTTTATTTAAACACGATCATCTTAAAGCTGCCAATATTTATCTTGCACTCAAGTTCTATCCTTTTTGGGATAATGAAATGAAGCGGCACAGACGGCAGAAATGTGATTGTGAGAAGTAATTTCTAATAGCCGTGCAAATCAATATCTCCGGTTCTTTGTAAAGTCACTTTCTTGCCCATTTTCTTTTGAATTATACGAAAATGCTGCAGTTCGTCATCAGTCAGAATATTAATAGCTGTTCCTTTTTCACCTGCTCGACCCGTTCTTCCGATTCTGTGAATGTAATCTAACGGCGAACGCGGCAATTCGTAATTGATGACGCAAGGTAAAGCATCGATGTGGATTCCACGACCGATTAAATCTGTGGCAACCAAAATCTGAGCACCGTTCACTTTGAATTCTTCAAGATTGTTTCGGCGCGCACCTTGTGATTTCTGGCTGTGAATGGCGACGGCTTTGATTTTGTTTTTCTTTAATTTTTCTACCAGATTGTCAGCAGATTGGGTAGAAGAGACAAAGATCAAGGCTCTCTCCACTTTCTTTTCTTTGATCAAATATCTTAAAAATGGACCTTTGTTTTCTGGAGAAACATGGTAGGCGATCTGCTCGATATCATCGATTGTCACCTCTTCTTTTTTGACTTCGATCAAAGTTGGATTGATGGAAAGGCGTTCCTTCATTTCGGAAACTTTGTCGTCTAAAGTGGCTGAGAACAAAGTCGTCTGCTTCATCACAGGCATCAGACCGAAAAGCTTATTCATCTCTTCGCCGAAACCAAGCTGGAACATTTTGTCCGCTTCATCGATTACCAAATGCTGGATTCCTGAAATGCTCAAAGCATTATGATCAATCAAATCAAGCAATCTTCCTGGCGTGGCAATCAAAACTTCTACACCAAACATTCCTTTCATTTGCGGATTGATGGAAACACCGCCATATACAGCCATTGTTCGGATTTCACGCTTCAAGTTATCTGTAAAAGCCCGGAAAACCTCATCGATCTGAATCGCCAATTCGCGCGTCGGAACCAATATCAAAACCTGAACGTTACGGTCTTTTTTAACTTCAGCATTTTGAAGTTTTTCCAAAATAGGCATAACAAAACAAGCCGTTTTTCCCGAGCCGGTTTGTGCAATTCCCATCAGATCTTTTCCCTGCAAAATCACGGGAATCGCCTGCTCCTGGATTGGAAACGGCTTCAGATATCCTAATTTTTTGACAGAACTGATGATATTGCTTGATAATCCTAACGACTCGAATGACATAAAATATTGATTTGCTGCAAAGATAAGTTTTTGAGATTGGTTTTTGCCAAGCTGGATTTGACTTAAATATTTTTTAAGTAAAAGAAAAATCGCCGTCTCCGTCTGTAAAATTAAAATCGAAATCTTTGCCCATTTTTTTTCTGAACGCTTTGTGAATCATATATTTTCGTTCCAAAGGTCGTTTGTAAAGTGCTTTCGGTGTTTTGTTTTTTGCTATTGCAGAATTGAGTGCATCGTCATAAATTGTCATCATTTTGACTTTGTACTTCCGGATGATTTTTGGCAATATCTCTGCGATAAGATTTAAATTTCCGAAATAATAAAGCACTTTCAAATGTCCATTTCTCACAGAGCAAAGCATCGCCGCCGCAATTTCCTGATTCTGATAAACCGAAACCCAAAACATGTCATACGTTTTTGAAAAGGAAGAAAAAAGATAATTTGGCTGTTCTTTTTCTGTGGAAAGCCAGGGAAAATCCAGCATCCACTGGAACTCTTGCGCACTTCTTCCAATCGGATTTTTCTGTTGTCTGGAAATGAATTTTTCCAGATTCTGATCTGTGCTTTTCGAAATTTTGTACAAGTGATTTTTATTTTTGCCCAAATAAGGGATAAAAATATTCACGAGATTATCAAATCGTTTCAGCCATCTTTTGTTCTTCTCATAAATTTCTTTTTTCGAAGGCAAAAGCTCCGCCAGATTCGATTTGAAATAATATCGGATGGCTTTCTTAGTCAACAGGTCTTCGAACATTCCTATTTTTCGGTAAAGCCTTTCTGCACTTGGGGTAAACTCTGTGACAATGAGGTTCTTGGAATAGGCTTTTTCTGCTGCAAAAAGAAGTTGAGGTGCGATATTCATTCCGCGGAAATTCTCGCTTACAAATAAGGTTGAGAGCCAGCCAAAATGAATTTTTTCGCCGTTGGCCAGTGTTAAATCATCAGGTAAGATTCCAAAATATCCGGCCAATTCATCGTCATCATAAGCCAGAAAAAGTAAAATGTCATTTTCCCCGGCGCGCGGATTATGGATGTGAGAAATTTCTCTGAAACTCGAAGTCGGAGCAAAGGGAAACTTTTGAAAATCTTCAGAAGTTGTAAATCCTTTGAGTTGCTGCTTGTTGAGTCCGACGATATTGATCACAGAAAAATAGTTTCAACAAAGATAAGCAAGACTGGACTTAAAGCATCATTTCAGCTTCTGATAATCTTATTTTTATTGAATTTCTTTAATAATTGATAGTAGAAAATCTCATTTTTAAGTATTTCTTCTGCTGAGTCATTTCCAATTTCGACTGGGATTCTCTGCAGATTTTTGGCGTAAGAATCGAGTTTGAGACCAGCTGCTCCTAATGTGAATTTTAAGTCAGGATTCTGATTGAAAATAGAATCAAAAAATTCATTAGTAACCAAATGATCTGTAAATGGGAAAGCAAAAGAATCATTAAGGAATTGATTTTCGTTCATAAAATCTAAAGATTTCTGCGTGTTTTCTAATTGTTCAGACAATGACAGCTGATTGTAAAGCGGATGATTCCAGCCGTGAGAGCTAATGCCGAAACCGTCATTTTTCAGCTTTTTTAATTGCTCTGTTGTGAGATAAACCTGATTTTTGTTGAGATAATGATCGAAATCAATTTCCAGATGTTGCGCAATTTCATTGAGCTGATCTTGATTTTTAAAATTAATTTTCAGAATTGAATTGATATTGCTTTTCAGATCTGTTCCAAAATTTTGAAACCCTGAAATTTTATTTTGAAGCGCTCTGTTTTCTTTGAGTTCAGAAACGATTAAGCTGGCTTTATTTCGCCACATCAAATCTTTGTTATCAATGAATTTCGGATTAATAAAGTTGATGGCGTAGATTCCTTTGCGTTTGAGAATGGGAACGATAACATCATAAAACTCGCTGTAGCCATCATCAAAAGTCAGAAGAATAGTTGGTTTTTTAGTTTTGACTTTTTCAATTTTATTTTTCAAAAAAGTATTCCAGTCAACAAATTCGAAATGCCTGCGAAGAAAATCCAGATCGTTTTCAAATTGTGTTGCAGAGCGGTAAGGAAATAGATGTTTGACGTGCTTCAGATCGTCATCCGAAACCAAATGATAAACCAAAATCAAATCCCGAAAAGGCAGTTTCGTAGAAAATCTCTCAAAAGAAATAGTCTTCGTGATTGGATTTAAAATCCTGAAAAATTTGGTTTTGAAACTCATTGGAAAAAAGCTTTGCCAAAGATAATCATCTTTGGCAAAGCTGTATTTATTTGAAAATTAATTTACTTCACGATCTTCATCTCGTTCAGCAGCCATTTTGAATCTGCATATTTATCGATTACGAATAAGATGTATTTGGTGTCCACCATAATATTTCTGCACAATTTTGGATCATAGTTGATGTCGCTCATTGTTCCTTCCCATTGTCTGTCGAAGTTGAGACCGATCAGGTTTCCGTAAGCGTCCAAAGCGGGACTTCCTGAATTACCGCCAGTTGTGTGGTTGGTCGCAGTGAAATTTACCGGAACATCGCCGGTTTTATCTTTATAAACACCATAATCTTTGGAGTTGTACAGGCTGATTAGTTTTGTAGGCAAATCAAATTCATAATCTCCAGGGATATATTTTTCCATCACACCGGCAAGATGCGTCTGGTAACCGTAAGAAACAGCATCTCTTGGCTCTGAACCTTTCACCTGTCCGTAGGTTACACGCAAAGTCGAATTGGCATCCGGGAAAAATTTGCGGTCTTTATCAGTTTCCATCTGCTGCGCCATAAATTTCTTTTGCAAAGCATCAATATCAGTTTGAAGCGCATTGACTTTCGCATCTGTTGTCGCCAGATAAGAACTTTTGAAAGAACCGTACATCTGAACGAATGGATCTTTTTTAAGATTTTCTACCAGCGTTTTTTGATCTGTGAAGAATTTGTTGACATCCGTAGCTTTCACGCCGCTCATATTTCCTCGTCCTGTAATGATCGATACTTTGGAAACATTTTCCATCATTCCAAGATTTTTATTGACATCTTTTAGCTGTCCAAAATCTTTCGGTAAAAACTGAGCAGGTGTTTTGTCAGCATATAAAGCCAGAACTTTAGCCGTCACTTTTGCGTCCAGTTCTGCATCGTAATCTTTGTAAAGCTCCGTCAGTCTGGCTTTCAAAGCTTCAAGATTTTTCGCGTCCATTTTTCCGGCTTCGTAGCTTTGGATGTAGTTGGAATAGATTCCTGCCAGGGTAAAAGTTTCAGAATTTCTTACAATTTCGGAATAGTAAGCTTTGTGAAGATTGTATGGCGCCTGTTCATTATATTTTTGATTCAGCTGATCAATCGTTGGTTTGATGGCTGGATTTTTTGAGATCAAAGTCTGCTCGTACTGCTTTTTCTTCTCAACCGCATTGGATTTTTTAAGACCTTCTACTTCGCCGATCCATTTTTTCCAATAGTTGGCAACTCTCGCATATTTGGAAGCATATTGAATCTTAGTTGCAGGATTGATTCTCATCTTTTCATCCAATGTTTTCAAAGCTACATCACGTACAGCGATCATTGCAGGATCTGTCTCTGTCATGATTTTTTCTACTGCGATTGCCGGAAGATATTCCGTGGTTCTTCCGGGGAAACCAAATACGAAAGTGAAATCGTCCTCTTTCTTATCTTTTACAGAAATCGGAAGGAAATGTTTCGGTGTGTACGGGATATTATCTTTGGAATATTCAGCCGGTTTGTTATTCTTGTCAGCATAAATTCTGAACATTGAGAAATCGCCGGTATGTCTTGGCCAAACCCAGTTATCCGTATCAGAACCGTATTTCCCGATCGCGGATGGCGGTGCGCCAACCAATCGAATATCTTTAAAAGTCTCGATCACGTAAGCATAAAACTTATTCCCGTAATACATAGATCTTACAGAAATCGTCTGGTAGGATTCTGTTTTCTGAGCTTTTTTATAAGCCTCAATGTTTTCATTGATTTTCTTAGTCAGATCAGCGCCGGTCAGGTTTTCTGTTCCAAGAAGGATCTGAGCCGTAACTTCTTTGATGTCTGTGATAAAATCAACTGTTACGCCTGGATTTGGCAACTCGCCAGTCATATCTTTTGCCCAGAAACCGTTGGTGAGAAGGTCATTCTCAACAGTAGAGTGCGCCTGGATGTTGTCATAACCACAATGATGATTGGTTAATAAGAGTCCTTTTGGGGAAATCACTTCAGCCGTACAGCCGCCATCAAATTGCACCACGGCATCTTTGATACTCGCTTTATCCGGATTGAAAATATCTTTTGCGGAAATTTTCATTCCCAGACTTTTCATTTCTTTTTCATTAAGTTCTGTCGGGATCCACATTCCGCCGTATTGCTGACCAAAAGCCATAACAGCAGGAAGAAACAGGGCTGATAGAAGAATTTTTCTTTTCATTATATCAAAATATCAATTTATAAACGTCACGAATTTAAAGAAAATAATCTGAACGGAATTATACTTCAGCAACTATCAAAAAAAATAGAACCTAATATTAGATTCTATAGATTTTATAATGGTTGATTTCCTTCAGATGTATTTTTAACATTCAATCTATCTTCCACATATTCGATTGTTGTTTTCCCGTGCGGTTTAGGATTTCCATCCTCGTCCAATGCTACAAAAACCAGTCTTTCGATGGTGATGATCTTTTGGTGTGTCATTTTATTTCTAACCTCGCATCTCAGCGTCAGTGATGATCTCCCGAATTCCACGGCTTCAATTCCTATTTCAATAATATCGCCTTGTTTTGCCGAACTGACGAAATTTATCTCTGAAATATATTTTGTAACTGTCCTAGAATTTTCCAATTGAATAATGGCATAAAGCGCAGCCTCTTCATCAATCCATTGAAGCAATCTCCCTCCGAAAAGCGAATGATTAGGATTAAGGTCTTCCGGTTTGATCCATTTTCTGGTGTGGTAATTCATCATGACTCTATACTGTTTTTAGATGGTGCAAAGGTAATACTTTACTATAAATTTAAAGGTTTGAGCGGATAGAAATTACGAATGGTCAATTAATTTTTTGAAATATGAGCCTAAATCTTTTGGTTGGATTTTTGATTCCCTAGAATCTTAGTATTTTTGTAAAAATTTTTAGAAATGTCAAAAGTTAAAATCGGAACTGTTCAGATGTCTTGCGTTGCAGACAAGCAGCAAAACCTGGACAAAGCCATTGAAAAAATAAGAGAAGCCGCAGCAAAAGGTGCACAGATCGTGTGTTTGCAAGAACTTTTCACATCCTTATATTTCTGCGATGTAGAAGATTATGACAACTTCGACTTAGCAGAAGCAATTCCTGGTCCCTCAACAGATGCTTTATCTCCTGTCGCAAAAGAATTGGGTGTTGTCATCATCGCTTCATTATTCGAGAAAAGAGCTCAGGGACTTTACCATAATACCACCGCAGTGATTGACGCTGACGGAACTTATCTTGGAAAATACCGAAAAATGCACATTCCGGATGATCCCGCTTTCTATGAGAAATTCTATTTCACGCCGGGCGATTTAGGTTATAAGATTTTCCCAACGAAATTCGGAAAAGTTGGAGTCCTGATCTGTTGGGACCAATGGTATCCGGAAGCTTCAAGAATTACCGCTTTGATGGGTGCCGACATTATGTTCTATCCAACAGCAATTGGTTGGGACACAACTCAAGACGAAGAAACAAACCAAGACCAATATAACGCGTGGCAAACCATCCAACGTTCTCACTCGGTTGCAAACGGACTTCCCGTAGTTTCTGTAAATAGAGTAGGCTACGAGCAAGATGGCGCGATGAAATTCTGGGGCGGAAGTTTTGTGACAAACGCTCAAGGAAAATTATTATATCTAGCTTCGCACGACAAAGAAGAAGTGGAAGTGACGGAAGTTGACCTGGCACAGACAGATTATATGAGAAAGCACTGGCCATTCTTGAGAGACAGAAGGATCGAAACCTATTCGCCGATTACAAAACGTTTTATTGACGAGGATTAATTCATATTTTTTCTACACAATTGATGGAACTTAATATTTACCAAAATCTTTTTTCAGATATAAGACAAAGAATCCTGAGCTCACAGCTGAAGGCAGCCTTGTCTGTGAATGCTGAGATGATCTTTTTGTATTGGCAAATTGGTAATTCTATTGCTCAAAAACAAAACGAACAAGGCTGGTCTTCCGGCGTCATTCCGCAACTAGCAAAGGATTTGAAAATTGAATTTCCCAAATCCAAAGGTTATTCAGAAAGAAATCTTGGTAGAATGCTGGCTTTTTATCGTGAATATCCCAGCGAATCAATTTTGCCACAAGCTGTGGCAAAATTGCCGTGGGGTCATAATATTTTGCTGATCGAGAAAATAAAAGACCAAAAGATAAGGTTTTGGTATGCGGAAAAGTGCATCGAAAACAACTGGAGCAGAGACATTCTGGATTTACAGATTAAAAACAGTCTTATAGAAAGACAAGGTAAATCTATCAACAATTTTGAAAACACTTTGCAAAAACCACTTTCTGATTTGGCGAATCAAACTTTGAAAGATCCGTATATATTTGATTTTTTGACATTAGATGCAGATTTTAGAGAAAGAGATGTTGAAAAACAATTAACGCATCATATTACGAAGTTTCTCTTAGAATTAGAAAAAGGATTTTCATTTCTAGGCAATCAATATCATCTAGAAGTTGCAAATCAGGATTATTATCTGGATTTGCTATTTTATCATATCAAACTCAAATGTTATATTGTAATCGAGTTAAAGAATACTAAGTTCAAATCTGAATATACCGGAAAACTTAACTTCTATCTATCTGCCGTCGACAGCTTGATAAAGGAAGAATCAGAAAATCCAACCATCGGAATTTTACTTTGCAAAGACAAGAATAATATCGAGGCAGAATTTGCTTTGAGAGACATCAATAAACCAATTGGCATCAGTGAAATCCAATTTGTAGAAAATCTTCCTGATAATCTCAAAAGTTCTCTTCCAACCATCGAAGAGATTGAAAACGAACTTAAAAACTTTGGAAACAAACAAAATGAATAACAATAATATCCCTGAAAATATCAACCTTTCCGATTACACTTTTCCCGCAGAATGGGAAGAGCATGAAGCAACCTGGCTTTCCTGGCCTCACAAAGAAGAATCCTGGCCGGAAAGAATCGATCTCATTTATCCAGCATACGCCAAATTCATCGCTGAACTTACAAAAGGCGAATTCGTTTGTATCAATGTAAAAGATCAGGAAATGCAGGCTTTCGCAATGGAACTTATTTCCAAAGCCGGCGCAGATATTTCGAAAGTCGAATTCTACTTCCACGAAACAAATGACGCTTGGTGCAGAGATCACGGTCCTGCATTCTTGGTTAATAAAAACGGAGAAGAGCCTCAGAAGATCATCGTTGACTGGGGTTTCAACGCTTGGGGCGGAAAATATCCACCATTTGAATTGGATGATGTCATTCCAACCAAAATCGCTGAAGAAAAGGGTTTGCCCGTTCTTTACCCAGGAATTATTATGGAAGGTGGTTCGGTTGAATTCAACGGTGCTGGAACAGTTTTAACTTCCAAATCTTGTTTGCTCAATGAAAATAGAAATCCACATCTTTCTAAGGAAGAAGTAGAAGGTTATCTGAAAAAATATTACGGACAAAAACAAGTCCTTTGGGTAGATGACGGCATTATTGGTGACGATACAGACGGACACGTGGACGACACGATTAGATTCGTAAATGAAGACACCGTTCTAACGGTTGTTGAAGACAATAAAGACGATGACAATTACGAGATCCTTCAAACCAACCTTCGTCAATTAAAAGAAATGAAATTGTTGGACGGAAGACCTCTCAATATCATCGAACTTCCAATGCCAGATCCGGTTTATTGTGATGGACAAAGATTGCCAGCGTCTTACGCCAATTTCTACATCGCGAACAAATCTGTAATTGTTCCGACATACAATTGCGACAAAGATAACGTTGCCTTGGACATCATCCAAAAATGTTTCCCGGAAAGGGAAGTGGTTGGCATAGATTCCACCGATATTATTTGGGGCTTGGGAAGTTTCCACTGCCTCAGTCAACAAGAACCTTTGGTTTAAAATACAGATCCGCGAAACAGGCGGATCTTTTAATTTTTCAATTTAAATAATGAGCGAAATACAAACTACCGAACAGGTCAAAAAATATCTTCCTTTTATCTTAGGAACAGCCATTTTTATGCAAATGTTGGATTCCACGATTCTGAACACCTCTTTGCCTTCAATCGCCAGAGATCTTCAGGAATCGCCTTTGGATATGCAGAATGCGATCATCAGTTATGTGTTGACTTTGGCTTTGTTTATGCCAGTCAGCGGTTTTTTGGCGGATAAGTTCGGGACAAAAAGGATTTTCATTCTTTCTCTCGCTGTATTTTCTGTCGGATCGTTATTTTGTTCTTTATCGCAGGATTTGACGCAGCTGGTGATCTCACGAATTGTCCAAGGAATTGGCGGAAGTTTGATGACGCCCGTCGGGAAATTGGCTTTGATTCGAGCATTCAATAAAAATGAACTTTTGAAAGCGATGAATTTCGCCATTATCCCAGCCTTAATCGGACCAGTGATAGGACCTTTGGTTGGTGGTTATATGGTGGATTATTTGAGTTGGCACTGGATTTTTTTAATTAATATTCCGATCGGATTAATAGGGATCATTCTGAGTTTGAAATATATGCCCAATTACAAATCGCCTGTCATCGACTTCGATTTGAAAGGATTTCTCATTTTCGCAATGGCTTCATTGTTACTTTCTATTTCATTAGAATTATTGGGAAATGCGCAGAATATCACGCCAGTTCTTTTAGTTCTGGTCTTGGGATTTTTGATGCTTTACTTTTATTACAAACATGCTAAAACAGATAACAATCCTATTTTTCCTTTGAATCTTTTTCAGGTTCGGACGTTCCGTGTTGGGATTTTAGGAAATCTTGCGACGAGGCTGGGAATCAGTTCAATTCCGCTTTTGGTTCCGTTGATGATTCAAATCGCATACGGACAATCGGCGCTTACTTCAGGTTGGATTGTTGCACCAATGGCACTTACAGCGATGTTTGGAAAATCGTACGTGATCGGGATTTTGGATAAATTCGGTTATCGTAAAACGTTGATGACCAACACGTTTGTGATTGGTGTCTTGATTTGCTGTTTGGCAATTCCCACGGTACAAAGCTCCATCTATTGGTACATTCCGATCTTGCTGGTTCTAGGTTTCTTCAATTCCATCCAGTTTACATCGATGAACACGATTTCGATTGCCGATTTGCGACCGTATCAAAATAGCAGTGGAAACTCTTTGGTTTCTGTCAATCAGCAGTTTGCGGTTGGATTTGGGATCGCGTTTGGTCTGATTGTTTTGAAATTGTTCGAAGGCGATACCACTTTCATCAAAAACGAAGTTCACAACGCATTCCGATACACCTTTTTGATTGTCGGATTCTTAACAATTCTTTCCGGTTTCGTTTTCCGGAGACTCAATTTCCGGGATGGCGACAATATGAAATCGGTGTAAATTGATATGATTTTAAGGTTTGGGCAGCTTTATCCGCCTTCCACTCCCAATCTTTTTTGCAGACGATTTCAGTTTTAATAGAAATCAAGTACAAGCAAAAAAGGATTTCCGTTCAAGTCGGGCTGCGGGTTTCAATATAAAAGACGATTTGTTAAAATATAAATTTTTCTATCTTTAAAAATTAAAAACTTCTCAAGATGGCAAAAAACAAAACCACCGAAAACGACCTTTCCGTAGAAGAATATATCAATAATATCACCGATGAAAAACGAAAAAATGATGTCAGAGAATTGGTGAAAATTTTCGAAGCAACATCAGGATTTCCACCTAAAATGTGGGGCGAGGCCATCATAGGATTTGGAAGTTATCATTACAAATATGAAAGCGGTCACGAAGGCGACGCACCTTTGGCCGGACTTTCCAATCGGGTTGCTCAGATCTCGCTTTATGTTTATCAGGAAATTGATGACAAGGAAAATCTATTCTCACAATTGGGAAAAGTCAAAACTGCAAAAGCCTGCATCTACATCAAAAAACTGGAAGATATTAACACCGATATTTTGAAAAAGATCATCACCAATTCCATCAAAACCATTCAAAAGATCTACGGCTAAATGGATTTTACAAACTTGCTTGCTACGGAAGTTCAGACCTTCATCAACCAAAATATTGATAGTGACATCAACAGATTATTATTAAAAAAATCACCGTTTCCAAATGTGACGATTCAGGAGATCGTTCAACAGATCAAGGGCAAAAAAGTGGCGAAAAGAAAGTTTTCATTCTTATTGAGTGAGAATATTATTTTTCCGCCAAACCTCAATCTGGAACAGGCTTCATCGCAATCCACAGCAGAAAATAAAGCCAAAGATCTAAAAGGAAAATCATTCCTCGACTTGACCTCAGGTTTCGGGATTGATGCTTTTTTTCTATCTCAAAATTTCGAAGAAGTAACTTTGGTGGAGCAAAATCCAGAATTGATAAAAATCGTTGAGCACAACTGGAAAATTTTGAACCGAAAAGCAGATTTTATCAATCAAAACCTTGAAACATTTTTAGAGGATAATCAAGGGAAATTCGACGTCGTTTATTTGGATCCTGCGCGAAGAGATCAGAATAACAAAAAGAAATTCCTGTTGGAAGATCTTTCGCCAAATCTTTTAGGAATTGAAGAACAACTTCACTCAATTTCTGACACGATCATCGTGAAACTTTCGCCGTTGATCGATATTTCATATTTGGTTTCGGAACTTCAAAACATCAATAAAATCAAAATTATCGCAGTTAGAAATGAAGTGAAGGAATTGGTTCTAATTATTGAGAATAAGCCATCAACTGCCAACCAACAACCAACAACTATAAGCTGTATCAACTTGGAATCTGATGAACCAGAATTTTCTTTTTATATTAATGAAGAAAAATCTGCCACTTCAGAATTCTCGGAAAGTCTGGATTTCCTTTATATTCCAAACAATTCAATCCTGAAAGCGGGCGCATTCAATATTATTTCAGAAAAATTTGGATTGAAGAAACTGCACCCAAATACGCATTTCTACACTTCGGAACATAAAATAGAAAACTTTCCCGGAAGGATTTTGGAAGTTGAAAAGATTGATGGAAAGGATTTAAAAAAGAATGACCAGTTCAATATCATTTCTAAGAATTATCCTTTGAAACCCGACGAAATCAAGAAAAAATACAAGCTGAAAGATGGCGGAAACCGTTATCTGATATTCACGCAGAGCATCAACGGAAAAGAGATTCTGAGAAGCGTCTGATTTAATGTATTGATTAACAAAATTTTAAATAGATGTTAATTAATGTAGCTTATTTTTAAAAATAATTAAATGAGCGTTCATCTTACCATAAAAATTCACTACATTTGCACGCGTAAAAAATAGATATGCAAAATATTAGAAATATAGCGATTATCGCACACGTTGACCACGGAAAAACAACTTTGGTTGACAAAATTATCCACGCCACAAACATCTTCCGTGAAAATCAGGAGAGTGGTGATTTGATTATGGATAACAACGATCTTGAGAGAGAAAGAGGGATTACAATTTTATCAAAAAACATCTCTGTAACTTATAAAGACGTTAAAATCAACGTTATCGATACACCTGGTCACGCCGATTTTGGTGGTGAGGTAGAGAGAGTATTGAAAATGGCTGATGGTGTTGTTTTGTTGGTAGATGCCTTCGAAGGACCAATGCCACAGACAAGATTTGTACTTCAGAAAGCTTTGGAACTTGGATTGAGACCTCTAGTGGTTATCAATAAAGTAGATAAGCCAAACTGTCGTCCGGACGAAGTTCACGATCAGGTTTTTGACCTTTTCTTCAACTTGGATGCAACTGAGGAGCAATTGGATTTCCCAACATTCTACGGTTCATCTAAACAAGGTTGGTTCAACACATCATTAGAACAAACTGATAACATTTTCCCACTATTGGACGGGATCTTAGAATACGTTCCAGAACCTAAAGTAGAAGAAGGTAACCTTCAGATGCAGATCGTTTCCCTTGACTATTCTTCTTTCTTAGGAAGAATCGCGATCGGAAAAGTGATCAGAGGTGAGATCAAAGAAGCTCAGTGGATCGGATTGGCGCAAGCTGACGGAAAAATATTGAAAGGAAAAGTAAAAGAACTTTATATTTTCGAAGGTCTTGGAAAGAAAAAAGTAGCGGAAGTGAAGGCTGGAGATATCTGTGCTGTCGTAGGTTTCGATGCTTTCCAAATTGGAGATTCTTTCGTAGATCTGGAAAATCCAGAACCATTGCCAAGAACTTCTATTGATGAGCCAACGTTGAATATGACGTTCTCTATCAACAATTCTCCGTTCTTCGGAAAAGATGGTAAATATGTAACTTCTAATCACCTGAAAGAAAGATTGACCAAAGAATTAGAGAAAAACTTGGCATTGAGAGTTCAACAAACTGATGATGCAAACACTTTCCTGGTTTTTGGTAGAGGTATTCTTCACTTGTCAGTTTTGATTGAAACGATGAGAAGAGAAGGTTATGAAATGACAATTGGTCAGCCACAGGTTATCCTGAGAGAAATCGACGGAGAAAAATGTGAGCCTTACGAATCTTTGGTTGTAGACGTTCCAGAAGAATTTGCTTCCAGAGTTATTGATTTGGCAACTCAGAGAAAAGGAGATCTTCACATTATGGAAACAAAAGGTGAAATGCAACATATGGAATTCGAGATCCCTTCCAGAGGTTTGATCGGATTGCGTTCTCAGATGTTGACTGCTACTGCTGGTGAAGCTATTATGGCGCACCGTTTCACAGAATACAAACCTTTCAAAGGGGCGATTCCTGGAAGAAGTAATGGTGTATTGATCAGCAAAACTCAAGGTCCAGCTACAGAATATTCTATTGCTAAATTACAGGATAGAGGTAAGTTCTATGTTGATCCGGGTGAGGAGATCTACGCTGGTATGGTTATCGGTGAACAAAACAAGCCAGGTGACTTGGTTGTAAACATCGTGGAAGCTAAACAGTTGAACAATATGCGTGCTTCCGGTAAAGATAAAGATACAGGTGTTGCACCAAAGATCTTGTTCTCTCTAGAAGAATGTATGGAATATATCCAAGCTGATGAAGCGATCGAGGTAACTCCTAACTTCATCCGTATGAGAAAGAAAATCCTTTCTGAAGAAGAAAGAAAAAGAGTGGAAAGAGGCGCTAAGTCTTAATCCAACACTTTATAAATAAATGAAGCTCCGAAGTAATTCGGGGCTTTTTTGATTTTAATTTTCTAATTTAGCATAATCAAAATACACAATAATGACTATTACTAAAGAAAAACTGCAGAAACAAATTGATGAATTTCCAGATGAGATCAGCATTGATGAAGTCATTGAGAGATTAATAATGATAGAAAAGATCGAGACCAGAATTCAGGAATCTGAAAATAATAAAACCATTTCCGAGGATGATCTAAAAAACGAAATGCAGGAATGGTTCAAATAAAATGGTTGAAGTCAGCAAAAAATGATTTGAAAGAAATCTATGATTTTATCAGTTTGGATTCTAGAAGATATGCAAAGCATCAAGTGGAAAAGATTCAAAGTAAAACCAATATTCTTAAAACAGGAACTATTATAGGTAAAAAGGTTTCGGAAATCGACGATGAAAAAGTAAGAGAAATATTCGAAGGGAATTATAGAATAATTTATCGTATTATTTTAGAAGATGAAATTCATATACTTCTGATCCATCACGGTGCAAAAGATTTGTTAAAAAGAATAAAATAACAGTTACATCGTTTTAATTATAAATTAAGTCCCAATCTTTGGGGCTTTTTTATTACTTTCGATCTTCAAAATTCAAAATCATATTTAGATTTCATTTTATGAATCATAAACGCCAGTTCCAATTTTTTTGGTTGATCTTAATTTCTGTTTTAATCTACAATTGCTCACCTCAAAAGAAGCAAGTTAGTAAGATCAAAACGACACCTTCAAAACCTATTATCAAATCAGTTCCGACCAACGTAAAAGTTGAAGATAATTATCGCGTGGATCTGCCGGCGATCAACAGAGAATTTCGTGGTGCTTGGATTGCGTCGGTTGCGAATATCAATTGGCCGTCCAGAACAAATCTCACATCAGAACAACAGAGATTAGAAGCGATTGAAATGTTGAATATGCTTCAAAACAATAATTTCAATGCGGTGATCTTGCAAGTGCGTCCTTCTGGAGATGCTTTGTACAAAAGTTCTCACGAGCCTTGGTCTTACTTTATGACAGGCGAAATTGGCAGAGAACCTTATCCTTATTATGATCCTTTGGAATTTTGGGTAGAAGAAGCGCACAAACGCGGAATCGAATTGCACGTCTGGCTAAATCCTTACAGAGCGCATCATTCCAACGGTGGAAAAGTGACGTCGCAATCTTTGGCAAACAAATTTTCGGACGTGACCTACAGATTGAGAAATGGAATGTATTGGTTCGATCCGGCAAGTCCGGTAATTCAAGATCACGTCTCTAAAGTTGTAAATGAATTGGTGAAAAAGTATGACATCGACGCTGTTCACTTCGACGATTATTTTTATCCTTATGCCACTTACAACGGTGGTGCGGATTTTCCCGATTCCAAAACCTGGAATGCGTACATAAATTCTGGCGGAAATCTTACTCGAGCAGATTGGAGAAGAGATAACGTGAATCGTTTCGTGGAAAGGATTTATAAAGAGATCAAAAACGAAAAGAATTATGTGAAATTCGGGATCAGTCCGTTTGGCATCTGGAAACCAGATTATCCAACGGGAATCAAAGGTTCTTCGCAATACGATGAACTCTATGCTGATGCAAAACTATGGCTCAACAAAGGTTGGGTGGATTATTTCGCACCGCAGTTGTATTGGCCGGTCAATTCTACAGGACAGAGTTTCCCGAGATTATTGGAATGGTGGAAAACGGAAAATAATTTTAACAGACATCTTTGGCCGGGACTCAACACCGTTGAAATTAAAGTATCTGATAAACCTTCGGAGATTGTCAATCAAATCGAGTTGAGCAGACAGATCTTGAAAGATGACACTGGCGAGATTCATTGGAGTATTGCAGGTTTGACCAAAAGTTTTAGTATGCAAAATTCTTTGAAAACTAGGGTTTATCAAGACAAAGTTCTGATACCGAGAAGTCCGTGGTTGAAGACTGATAAGGAACTTTCGCAACCAAAATTAAACTTGAAAAATAATGGAAGCAACATCTCCGCAACTTGGAATTTATCCAATGGTGAAAAGGCTTTCCAATGGGTTATGTTCACAAAATATGGCAACGAATGGCGAACTCAGATCCTGAATGCTGATATTCAAAATATGGAGATCATAAAGTTTTATAATGGAAAAAATCTTAATACCGTTGCCATCAAAGTGATTGACAGATTAGGAAACGAAAGCGATTATAAAGCAGAGAAAATAAAGTAGGAAAACTACAATTTCAATATTCTCGCAGATCAGGCAGATCAAGCAGATTTTATTCAAAACAAATCTGCAAAATCAGCTGGATCTGCGAGATTTTTTTTTAGTTAAGTTTTAAAAATATTTTAAAAATCTTTGGAACATTAATTTTAAAGAAACATTATCATTAAATTTGATGAAAACTAATCAATGAATTTCACTTTCAAAATTACCTGCACAGACGAAAAAGGCTTGGTTTACAGAATCTCAGAGGTCCTTCTCGAAAACGGTCTCAACATCATCAAAAATGATGAATTCGTGGACAGCGAAAAGTCATTGTTCTTTATGAGAACCGAAGTTGCAGGAATTGCCGATCCTAACAAAGTGATTGCCCAACTCAAAGATCAAATCGGAAATTGTGAAATAGAATTGAGTAGCAACAAACCAAAAGACGTCGTTGTTTTTGTGACCAAGGAGCATCATTGTTTATCGGACTTATTGATTCGGAATCAATTTAGAGACCTTAATTTTAATATTCTCGCAGTCATTGGGAATTATGAAAATCTTAGAGAATTGACAGAAAAATTCGATATTCCGTTTCATTATGTTTCGACTCAAAATATCACGAGAGGCGAGCACGAAAATCTGATCAAAGAAACGCTGAAGAATTACGAGTTTGATTATTTGGTTTTAGCCAAATTTATGAGAATTCTGTCTTCAGATTTTGTGGCAAATTTCAAAGGGAAGATCATTAATATCCACCATTCATTTTTGCCGGCTTTTATTGGCGCCAATCCCTACAAACAGGCTTTTGAAAGAGGCGTGAAGATCATCGGAGCAACTGCTCATTTTGTAACAAACGATTTGGATGAAGGTCCAATCATTTATCAGGATATTATCAAAGTAACGCATTCCAAAACCGCAAAAGATCTGGCGAAGTTGGGAAGAGATGTTGAAAAAAATGTTCTGGCAAATGCTTTGAAATTGGTCTTTGAAGACAAGGTTTTTATTGATGGGAATAAGACTATTATTTTTGAGTGATAAATATTTTAAAAGTTTAAGTAGTCAATAGTATTATTGGTTAACTCCGACCATCTTGCAGATAAAAATTTAGCATAATTTTGTGAGGATATTCCATAACTACCTAAAGAATGTCCATCGTTCACTTCAACCAAAACAGTTTTGTTATTCTCAGTAATTCCAAAATCCAAAGCGAAAGATTTAGGTTGACTTTTGAAGTCAGAAATTGCATTAATAACTGTTTCTAAATCAATTGAATTATCCAAATCACCTTTGTATCTTCTTATGTCCAGAATTTCTTTGTAACGGATGAAACATCTAAACTCAGTTTTGAAATTAACAATTTCAGAACATAAAACTTTAGTTGGATGGTTTTCATCAATCAATCCAATAAAATCAAGTTCATTTTTAAAAACTTTTCCAGCAAATTTTTTAGTATCAATATCAGGTTTTATAAATATATTGAAATGTTTTTGCTGCAGAACTTCTTCTAAAGTTGTTTTCCAGATTTTTCGATTCAGATATTTTTCCAATTCTTCAGGATAATCAATTTCTTTTTGTTTTCTTTCTATGCCCAATAATTCGATTCTTCTCCTCACATTTCCAATACCACCAACAATTATATCTTCTGGTATTTTATCTTTGATATTGTTAATATCAAAATATTTTTCAATTTCAAATCCAAAATGTTTAAATCCTTCATAAGCAATAAAGGCGTTTACATTATAGAATTCTCCATTTTTATCGGTTTGAATATACGCTTTCAATTTGCAAAAATTTTATGTAAACTTACCAAAAAATCACCTGATCCCCAACAACTGAAACAATTCCTCTTTCTTGTTCAATGCAATCGAAATACTTTTTCCGTTTACAAGTTCCACCATATTTCCGCTGAGACTTCGGATGGCTTCCAGATTGATGATGAACGAACGTTGGACTCTGAAAAATTTTGGTAAAGTCAGAACTTCATCCATCGACTTTAAAGTTGCTAGAGTAGTGTAAGTTTCATTTTGGATGACAATCTTCAAATAATCGCCTTGCGCTTCTACGTAAAGGATTTCGTCCAGAAGGATCTTCGTGAGTTTTCCATCAGTCTTAATGAAGATCCGGTCAGAATTCACCTGATGAACTATTGAATTTTGTTTTAAACTAATGTAATCTTTAGCTTTGTTCACAGCTTTCAGGAAACGGTCAAATCGAACAGGTTTTACCAAATAATCCGTCGCTCCAGTTTCAAATCCGTCCAAAGCAAAATCTCTGTGAGCCGTGATGAAGATAATAACAGGCGGATTTTCCAGACTTTTTACCAAATCCAAACCATTGATCTTCGGCATTTGAATATCACTGAAAATCAGGTCAACATTATTATTCTTCAAAAACATCAAAGCTTTCACGGGATCTTCAAAAGAATCCACAAGTTCCAGAAAATCAATTTCTTTCACAAAGTTTTCTATGATCTCTCTTCCGATTGGTTCGTCGTCCAAAACGATGCAACGCAGTTTTTCCATTTCTATAAATTGATTTTCAATTCGACTTTAAAGCTGTTTTCAAGGGTTGTGATCTTCAGATCGTGTTGGTTTGGATATAGTAATTGAAGTCGTTTTGTGATGTTTTCCAAGCCAATTCCACCAAATTCCTTTTTGATCTCTGTTTTGTTAAAATCATTTTCGAGAACAAAATAAAACGTATCATTTTCAATCTTAATCTTTTGATTTATGAATTGTTTATCAGAATTTTTCAATCCGTACTTGAAAGCGTTTTCTATAAAAGTAAAAGTCAAAAGTGGCGCAATATATAATCCTGAAATCTGATTATCACCAGTAATTTTTAACTCAATATTTTTATCTTTCGGATAACGCATTTTCTCAAGCTCAAAATAATTTCTGATGAAGTCCAATTCCTTTTCCAGAGCCACTTTTTCGGAATTGGATTCGTAAAGTGTGTAGCTCATAATCTCAGAAAGATTCAGAATGACTTCCGGTGCTGAATCATCTTTTTTAACACTTAATCCGTAAAGATTATTCAAGGTGTTGAAGAGGAAATGTGGATTGAGTTGCGATTTCAAAAAGTCTTTTTCAATATTGATATTCTGGATTTCGACTTCCAGTTTTTGCTGTTGAAGTTGTGTTGTTTTATTATAAATTCTCACAATCTCAAAAAGGATCTTCACAAAGAAAAAAGGTGACAAAATATAGATCACAAGCATGATGTTGGACAGTACAACCTCAAGTCCAATGACTTCCTTAATGCTTTGATTCGCAAAAACTTTGATCATTCCGGCGAATCTTCCCGTTTTGATTTCCCAACCAAAATAATGGAAGATGCGAAACATAGAATTGTTGACAATTAGCCAAACATAAATGCTTATGGGAATTAATATTGAGATAGTGATCAGTAAATAGTTGATTTTGAATCTCTTAATTTTTGGAAATATCAAATAAAAAAATCCGTAGAATATAACCGCATTGCTTACAAACGCTCTGAAAGTCATCAGGAAACATTCAAAAAAGGTGATTTTGGAATCAAAACGATAATAGACAAAAAGTAATGCAGAAAAGAAAAACCACATCAGAAAATGGAAAATGATCTTCGGACTTCCGTTGTAGAATCGTTCAAAGTCCTGCAGAAAATTTTGATTCGACAATTGTTCTTTCGAGAAAGGGTTTTCTTGCATTTTGCTTGTGTTGATAGGCATTTTCAAAAATAAGCTTTTGAGATTTTTAAAAGAAACAATTTGAGACAAATTATAGAATTCTGATAATGGCGTTCATTACATTGATGACGTTGTGACCAAGAATCGGGTAGATGAGATTTCCTGTGAATTTTCTTAGAATTCCGAGACTTAAAGAAGAGATCAAAGTGAGATAGACGATTGTAATAATATCAAATTTTAACTTGTGATCTGCTGTTAAAACGATGCCATGAGCAACTCCAAAAAGCAGTGTGACAATCACAAATGACCAGCCGAACCTGATTCCTTTGTAATCCCAATTTGGTAAAAAGACCCTGTCAAAGATCCAAAGATAGATTCCGCGGAAAAGTATCTCTTCCGTTAAACCTGGCATTGTGGCTTGAAATGCAAAAGTTTCCAGGTCAAATTCTCCACCTTTTGGAAACAATATAAATTTGAAGACAAAATCAAAGATCAGAAATCCAAGAAAAACGAAAACGCCGAACTTAATTTGTTTTTTCGAGTTCGCAAAAGTGGTAAAGCCTATTTCTTTTCTTTCATTTTTACTCACAAAATAAATAACTAATAATGAAATTGCTAAGCTTAAAAATTTCCCTAACCAAGAAAATTTGAGCCCAAAATCTGGTAAATATTGTTTGATTAAAATCTGAATGTAATTGTCAGCCAGAAAGAGAATTAAGAATAACAGAAGGAACTTCAGATTTCCCTTTTTTGATTTGAAGAAAGCGATAATAAAGATTGGTGAAATGACCAAAAGCCAAATGAGTGGAGTGAATAGAGACATTTTTTGTTTGTTTTAATTTCTGCCTCAAAAATAGGATTGAAAAACTCGAGAATAAATTCTGATCGGTGAGATAGAAATTTTATCCGTCAGAATTTAATTTTTCATCGATGAAGAAAAATCATTATTTTTATCGGGAAATAAATCAAAAATTATGTCGATTAACAGACGAGACTGGCTGAAAACCGCTTTCCTGGGAAGTGCAGCGCTCACACTTTCCCCACTTGAATTCCTTGCAAAAAACACCCCGAATTTTCAAGAATTGAAGAACGATGACAAAACCATCCGACTTTGTTTCAACGAGAATCCGTTTGGCGTTTCCCCGAAAGCTTTGGAAGCAATGCAAAAAAGTCTGAACCTTTCCTCGATGTATGATTTTAAATTTGCAGATGTTTTGAGTGGAAAATTAGCCGAAAAGAATCAATTGAAACAGGAGAATCTTTTGGTTTCTGCAGGTTCATCTTTTCTGTTGGAACTGATTATTAAGTATGTTTCGTTGGATAAAGGTCATTTCATCATTCCGGATCCATCGTTTACGATCTTTGAACCGATTGGCGAATTTTTGGGAATGTCAAAAACTGTAGTTCCTTTAAATAAAGAAAAACGAATCGACCTTGACCAAATGAAAAGTTCAATCCGAAAAGATACAAAGCTGATCTACATCTGCAATCCGAACAATCCAACAGGAGATTTGCTTTCAAGAATGGGAATTGAAAGTTTCATCAAATCTGTTCCGGACAATATCACGATTTTGGTAGATGAAGCTTACATCGAATTTACGAATCAAAAATCTTTGAGCGATTTGGTGGATACTTATAGAAACCTGATTGTGACGAGAACATTTTCCAAGCTTTACGGATTTGCCGGTGCAAGATTGGGTTACGCAATTGGAAATCCGACATTGATTAAAGAACTCAAAAAACTTCAAAGCTGGAGTGGCGCAGAAATCAGCGTGACGACTATGGCTGGAGCGATTGCAGCGATGGAGGATCAGGAATTCATTTCCAAAGTTTTGGATAACAATCAAAAAATGAAAGACTTTACAATGTCTGAATTCCAGAAAAGAGGCATCAAAACTATTCCGTCTGATGCCAATTTCGTTTATTTTTCTTTGGATAATTATAAGGACAATTATTTCAAAAAATTGAAAGATGCGAAAATCTTGGGCGGAAAAACCTATGAACAAACTGGAAAATGGACGAGAATAAGTTTGGGGACAATGGAGGAGATGAAGGGTTATTTTGGGGCGATTTCTTGAAAATAAGATTATGATTTTTAACGAAATTTCTTTTCACGATTCTCATATAATGCAAGTCAAAGAAAATCCAGCTAAACAAACACTAGATTTTTTATAGATTTTCCAACCGATTGGGAAAATAATATTTTTGAGCATAAAATCTTAAGATTTGAAAATGTCACTTTTTATAGTTTAGAAGAAATTCCATTTGATGGTTTACCTAAAATTTTAAACATTGTAGATTTGGGGCAAGTAGCTAAAGATTTTTCAAGTGTAAATATTGAATGGATAATGACACGAAATAAAATTAAAATAGAAGCAACTTCAGGAAATAGAATAGTTGAATTTTCTGAATGTAATTTTATTTAAATTCAATATTTTATTAAATTGATAAAAAAAAATCACGCCATAATATTACTAAACTCCTTCCGATACTGCGACGGACTTTTCTGAGTATGTTCCTTAAAAGTTTTATTGAAATAACTGAAGTTGTTGAAGCCACTTTCAAAGCAGATCTCCGTAATGCTCATCGGTTGTTCGGCCAAAAGTTTCAGTGAATGCGTGATGCGATATTCATTCACAAATTGAGTAAATGTTTTGTTCGTAATTTTTTTAAAATACCTGCAAAATGAAGGAACAGTCATTGTCGCCAAACCTGCGACTTCTTCTAAACTGATCTGGCTTTTAAAATTATCCTTCACGTGGTTGAAGATCAGATTGATTCTGTCGTTATCCTCTTTTTGTGTTTGCAGATAATACTTTCCGGCATTCAGTATTTGAAAATCTTTGGTGTGAGCCAGCTCGTCCAGAATTTCGATAAATGTGAGTAGTTTGTCCAGATAAGATAATTCTGACAAAGTTCTGATTTTTTCGCTTAACGATTTCTTTACTGTTTCGCCAAATACCATTCCGCTTTTCGCCGTTTCCAGCATCGAAAGGATTCTTTGCATTTCCGGCGCATCCCAAAACTCCGTTCCAAGAAAGTTTTTCGAAAACTGGATGACCACTTCGTACTCATTATTGGTATTTTCGTTAGTCAGTCCGCAGTGAGGTAAATTGCTGCCAATCAGAATCAAATCGCCATTTGAGAAATTGGAAATATTACTCCCGATTTGCCGTTTTCCGGATCCACCGCAGACAAATATCAACTCAATCTCCGGATGATAATGCCAGAACCGTGTTTTTATATTTTCGTTTTTCAGAAAGTGAAGACATGTGAAACTGCTTCCAATATTAGGTTTTACGGCTTCGTACAAAGGGTTGTGATGTTTCATAATGTAATCCTTGATGCAAATTTACGAAAATGAAATTATATATTCAATATTGTCTTTTAATGTTAAGTTAACATTTAGTTTATGTTAATATAGGACATATTTGTGAAAATCAGAATGTATTAATTTTTTAGATTCAGATCTACATTTGTATCGTTGAAACAATCAAAAAAGAATATTATGAAAAAGTTTATAAAATTAAGTTTCCTTATCGGAGTTTTATTAATCTCAGGAAGCGCAGCGGCAAGAGACATCGATTTTTCTCTTTCTTTCAATACAGTGAATAATAAGAGCATCAATTTCAATATCTCGAATTCGAAAAACGTATCTCTTTATTTTTATGATGATTCTAAAGACGAACTTTTTTCTGAAGTGATCTCGAAAAGCAATTCATTAGAAAAGTCTTACAACTTGGATAAATTGGCTGACGGAAATTATTATCTGGTAGCTGAATCTGATAACAGAATTGAAAAATACAAAATCACAGTTAAAGAAAATCAGGTAAACGTTGACAAATCTCCAGTTTCTGCAATTACAAAACCAGAATACACAATCAACAAAAACTTTGTGAAATTACAAATGACAGATGTGGTTGGCGATGTAAAGGTTTCAATCTACGACACTGCAAACAATACTTATTACAGCAAAAATAATTTGGCTAAAGATGGCGTGATCAATCTGACTTTTGATCTGAACCCGAGTAATTCCGAAACATACATCATTAATGTTGAAAAGGACGGCGACAGCTTCAGCAGAATGATCTCAATGAAATAGTTTCCCGAAACTAAGGTTATATATATTATTTTCTAAAGCTTCACATCGTGTGAAGCTTTTTTTGTGCTTGATTTTTATTAATGAAAAATAAAAAAGCCCAATCTCAAATTGGGCTTTAGTCTGTTTTAAAGAACTTCCTTAATGTGTCTGTAATTGCTTGAAATCGTGTCTGCGACTTCTTTGAAATTTCCGTCGAGCATCATTCTAGTCATTGCGATTCCCATTCCTTTCATCTGATCCCAACCGACTTTTGGTGGCATCGCCAAGGCATTCGGATCTGTGAAAACGTTGACCAAAACCGGGCCTTTGGTTTGTAAAGCATCATCGATCGCTTCTTCCACTTTTTCCGGATCAGTCACATTGATTCCTTTGATTCCGAAGGCCTGAGCCAGCAAACCGAAATCAGGATTGATCATATCCGTTTCGTTGTCCGGAATGCCGTTGACTTCCATTTCCAGTTTTACCATTCCCAAAGAACGGTTGTTGAAAACGATGATTTTGATTGGAAGATTGTATTGTTTAATAGTTGCGAGATCACCTAATAACATAGAAATTCCGCCGTCTCCGCAGAGTGCAATGACTTGTTTGTCAGGACTAGATAATTGTGCGCCAATCGCCATTGGCATTGCATTCGCCATCGTTCCGTGACTGAAGGATCCTAATAGTTTTCTCTCGCCGGTTGCTTCTAAATATCTTGCGCCCCAAACGCAGCACATTCCGGTGTCAACTGTGAAAATGGTGTCTATATTAGCTTTAATATTTAATGTTTCGGCAACAAATTCCGGAGAAATATGACTTTCCTTTCCTTTGTCTTCAACATAAGATCGGAGATTATTTTTTACAGTTTGGTAGAACTCTAATTGTTTATCAAGGAATTTTCTGTCGTCATTAATTTTGATTAATGGTAAAAGATCGACCAATGAATCTTTGATTTTTCCGGCAAAACCTCTTGTAAGTTGCGCACGTCTTCCCAATCGTTCTGGCTTGTCATCAATCTGAATAATGACTTTATCAACGGGCATAAATTTCACGTAAGGAAAATCTGTTCCCAGCAATAAAATAATATCGGCTTCGTGCATCGCTTTGAAAGCGGAAGGCAATCCCAAAAGTCCTGTCATTCCGACTTCATAAGGATTGTTATATTGGATTCCCATTTTCCCACGGAAAGAATATCCGATGGGTGCTTTCAGTTTTTCAGCCAAAGCAATGACTTCGGAATGAGCTTCTGATGCACCAATTCCACAATAAATTGCCACTTTTTTCCCTGAATTTAGATGATCAGCAATCCAGTTGGTTTCTTCTTCGGAAGGGATAATTCTTGGATTCGTTTTGAAAACTAAATCTGAGCTGATGTTTTTCACAGAATCGGCTTCAAAAAGATCTCCCGGCATTCCTAAAACTGCGACACCTTTTTGAGAAATGGCGTGTTGCAAAGCAGCTTGTAACATTCGTGGAGCCTGTTCTGGCGTTGTCGCAATCTGATTGTAAACCGAACAGTCATCAAACAATTTGATCGTATTCGTCTCCTGAAAATAAGAAGTCCCGAACTCTGAACTTTCACAAGTCGATGCGATGGCTAAAACCGGAACATTTCCTCGATTGGCCTCATAAAGTCCATTAATAAGATGAACGTGACCCGGACCGGAACTTCCTGCGCAAACGGCAAGACCTTCCAATTCAGCTTCGGCAGCGGCGGCGAATGCACCAACTTCTTCATGTCTCACGTGAATCCATTTGATAGAACCTTCACGTTTTATGGCGTCATTTAAAAAATTAAGGCTGTCACCAGTGACAGCATATATGCGTTTAACTCCCGTTTTCACAAGGATTTCGACAAATTGATCGGCGATATTTTTTGACATAGTTTTATGAATTAAATTAAAAAATAAAATTCACAAAAGATGTTCCAATCAACGATCTTTATTTATAATTAAATGTTAATTAAATCAATGAAAATGTTTCGGGAAAGCTTCTCGTGGTGATTGTTTCAGAATGTTGATACGAAACCAGGATTTCAGGAAACCGTAGCCGTAAGAAAACATCTGAATGTAAGTTGAGATCACAGCCATTGATGCAATGCTGATATTCTTTGTCACAACCAAAGCGTGAAATAATACAAGAAAAGTATAAAGTCCATACAAAGCGAGAATCAAACCATTTCCCCAAACGAAATAATGGATAATTCCAACCATATATCCCAAAAGAAAAACGCCTGGAAACCAAAAAGTCAGTTTGGTATATTTTGGATGTCTGTGATTCAGAATCGGTCTCGCACAGCCAAATTGATAAACTTGTTTTGAGAATTTTCCGAAGTCTGTTCTGCGCTTGTGGTAAACGCCAATATTGTCGTAAAATAAAGTCGTGTAACCATTTTCCCAAAGTGTCATCGAGAGATCCGGATCTTCGCCAATTCGCATTTCTGAGAAACCGCCAACTTTCAGGAAAATCTCTTTGTTCACGCCCATATTGAAACTTCTCGGCTGAAACTTTGTTACGGCGCTTTTCTTTCCTCGGATTCCTCCGGTCGTGAAGACCGAGGTCATAGAGTAGGAGATGGCTTTTTGCATCAGGTTGAAACCTTTGTGCGCTTTGTCTGCGCCACCAAAAGCATCACACGGATTTTCAGTAAGATTTTTCTTGATATTTTCGATATAATCTGTTTCTACAATGACGTCAGAATCCACGAAAACTAACCAATCATTTTTCGCTCGTTTTGCCCCGTAATTTCTGGAAAGTCCAGGCCCGGAGTTATCTATACGGAAGAATTTGATGTCAAGCTGACTTTCAAATAATTGTACAGTTGGGAGAAGCGCAATTTTGGAACCATCATCCACGATTATGACTTCAAAATCTTTGTCGGTTTGATGAGACAAAGAATTAAGAAGCTCGAACAATTCGTCTTTTCTGTTGAAGATCGCGATGATGATGGAGATTGTTGGATTCAAGTTGAAAGATTAATGTAATTTAAAACCGAATCTCAAAAATATGGAAAAAGGTTTTAAATTTAATAAAAACTAAGAGCTGATTTGAAAGATTAAAACTTCATTCGATTTATTACGTTAATTTTAGTTTGTATCTTCGTATAGAAAATTTTATTAAAATGAATGCTATCAGACAGTTTGTAGATGTGAAAGATAATACTTTCCAAATTACGCTTCCAGAAGATTTTACAGCAAAAAGAGTAGAGGTTATCATTCTGAATTCGGACAATGATTTTCAAATATCCACAGAAACTAAAAATCTTATCAACGAAAGAAAAACTGATTATCTTAAAAATCCAGATAATGCGAGTGACTTTGATATGTTTTTAGATGAATTGGAAAGTGATTTATGAAAACATACAAAGTCGTAATTTCAGACCTTGCAAAATTAGACATCAAAAAAGCGAAGAAATATTATAGAGATATCAGTGCAAATCTTGCAAAACAGTTTTTGCTTCGAATTCGAGAATCAAAATCATTCATTTCTGAAAGTCCTAACGCTAATGATGTAATTTATGAAGATGTTAGAATGCACTTAATAAAACAATTTCCCTATCATTTGCATTATTTTTTGGATGAATATAGGGATGTAATTGTTGTTATCGCCGTTGAATTTGCTAAAAGAGAAAATCTTGATTTTTATGAAAGGAAATAATTTTTATTTTAAATTTTTGAAAGGTTCGCATGCTTCTTTATCTTTACTCATTTTCTCTTTGCAATTGAAGAAAGGTTGAAAAACTCGAAGACCAATTCAATAATATTCCAAATCATTCCTCCTCCTTATTCATATATTTCCCTTTCTTAGAACCATCATACATTTCATACTGCAAAAATCTCGTTTCCAATTTCCCATTGAACAATTTGATTTTTCTTGATGGTCTCAATCCAATTTTCTTCGGAGCATCAAGATCTGCAGAGATCAGCCAAGCCAAAGTATTTGGATAATGTTGTTTGAAAGTATCGCCGATTTTCTTATAAAAATCATCATCATTAATAGAAATTCTCTCGTCATAAGGCGGATTGAAAACCATCAACAATGGGAACAGATCTTTTTCAGATTCAAAGAAATCTTTGTTTCTAAGCGTAATAACATCTTCCATCTCGGCAGATTCTATGTTGATATGCGCAATGTCCAAAGCTTCAGAATCAATGTCGTAACCTACGATTTTTCCGGTGAATTCTTTCACACGATTCAGTCGAACTTCTTTGATGGTTTTGAATAATTCAGAATCATAGTTTTTCCAGTTTTGAAAACCGAAATATCTTCTGAAAGTCTGCGCAGGTAAATCCATCGCAATCATTGCCGCTTCTATCAACAATGTTCCGGAACCACACATAGGGTCGAGGAAATTTCCTTTTCCGTCCCAACCTGCCAATTGCAACATTCCAGAAGCCAGAACTTCATTGATCGGTGCAATAGTCTGTTCCTTTCTGTAACCACGTTTGAAAAGTGGATCACCGGAACTGTCAATAGAAATCGTTACCAATTCTCTGTCGATGTGAAGATGGAATTTGATGTCCGGATTGTCTTTGCTTACGCTTGGTCTCATCTTATGTTTGTCCTGAAAATAATCGACGATGGCGTCTTTCATTTTCAAAGTCATAAACTGAGAATGGTGGAATCTTTCAGAATTTACAGTTGCATCGATAGCGAAAGTCTGGTTTTTGTCCAGGAACTCATCCCATTCAAATTTGAAAAGCTTATCGTAATATTTACTTTCATTGTAAGCCTTGAATTCCATAATTGGAATGATGATTTTAACGGCTGTTCTGCAAGAATAATTGAGCTTGTAAAGGAAACCCAAATCACCTTCACAAGTGACTGCGCGGTTTTTGACTTCCACATTTTTACCTCCTAATTTCTTGATTTCTTCTGCCAAAATCTGTTCTAATCCGAAAAAAGTTTTGACCTGTATCTGAAGATTTTCTATATCCATTCTGCAAAATTAATGAATGATAATCGATAAATGATAATTGATTTGAAAAATCTATCATCTATATTCTATTTGTCTCACGTCTATTTTCACTATTTTTGCAAAATGCAATGGTTCGAAGAATGGTTTGATACGCCATATTATCACATACTTTACAAAAATCACGATTACAAAGAGGCTGAAGATTTTCTGAATCTTTTAACGGATTTCTTGAAAATTGAGAAAAATTCAAAAATAATTGATTTGGCTTGCGGAAAAGGCAGACATTCTATTTATCTTAATAAATTAGGTTACGATGTTTTGGGACTTGACCTTTCTGAGCAAAGTATCAGTTTTGATAAGCAATTCGAGACGAATACTTTGAAGTTTCAGGTTCACGATATGCGAAATCCAATTGAAAGCGAGCCTGTTGATGCGGTTTTTAATCTGTTTACGAGTTTTGGCTATTTCGAAACGGAAGAAGAAGACAAAAGTGTTTTCAAATCTGTTTCCGATGTTTTGAAAGATGATGGTTATTTTGTTCTCGATTTTCTGAATGCAGAATATGTTAAAAGCGTTATCACGCCTACTGCTTCTATTCAAAGAGAGAAGATTGTTTTTAATATCAAAAAACATATTGAAGGCGAATACATTATGAAGGAAATTGATTTTGAAGATCAGGGCAAAAAATTTCATTTTTTTGAAAGAGTTAAGTTGACACAACCTGAAAAAATATTGCAATTTGCTGAAGAATTTGGTTTTGAATTGGTGAAAAGATGGGGCGATTATCAGCTTAATGATTTTGATGAAGGTCGTTCGCAGCGTTGTATCAATTTGTTTAAACGTCGGAAGACAGAAGGAGGCAGTGTAAAGACTTCCAACATCCAGCTTCCATCTTCAAACTAAAGATTATGATTATAATTTTACTACTCATATTAAGCGTCCTGATCGGTGTTTTTCTCGGAAAGTATTTCGGAAGCAAGCAGCAATTCGCAAAGAATCTTCTGATTTTAAGCGCAGGTTTTCTGATCACGATCTGCCTTAATGAAGTTTTCCCCGAAGTTTATGAAACGGGTGGACATCAGATTGGAATTTTTGTAATCCTTGGCGTTTTGATTCAAATGCTGTTGGAGAATTTGACCAAAGGTTTCGAACACGGTCACGTGCATCACGATTCCGATGATCATTCGATCATTCCGATTGCGTTGATTGCAGGTTTATTCGTTCACGCTTTTATTGAAGGAATTCCTTTGTCACACGAGAAGGAAACGTTGTCGCCTTATCTTTTGGGAATTCTTTTTCATAATATTCCAATTTCTTTTGTTTTGGGAAGTTTCCTGGCGCACAGCAAAAACTTCTCTACTAAGTTTTGGATCATCGTTTCTGTTTTTGCCTTAGCGTCACCTCTTGGAATGCTGCTTGGGAAATATTTTGATGAGAATCTGAAAGTCTATTTCTTAGCCGTAGTTGGCGGAATTTTCCTGCATATTTCATCAGTTATCATTTTTGAAAGCAACAAAAATCACAAGATGGACTGGCAAAAAATCGTTCTTGTAATCTGCGGAATCGCACTGGCATTAGGCGGACACCTGTTGCATCACCATTAAAAAAACATTTTCTTTTCTGACAGGAAAATCTTATTTTTACTCAAATTAATTCAATGGGATTTTTAGACCAAATATTCGGAAAGAAAGAAGAGCAGGATCAGACCAAAAGTCTTTGGAAAAAGATTGAAACCCAGAAAGATCTAGACCTGGCAGTTGAGAAATCATTTCAGCAAAAAGTATTGATTTTCAAACATTCTACGCGTTGTTTTATCAGCAAAACAGTTTTGAAATCTTTCGAAAAGCAAATGGAGAATTCTGACAAAGAGCAATCGTACTATTTCCTGGATTTGATTGCACACCGCGATATTTCAAACGAAATTGAAAGCCGTTTCAATGTCACGCACCAAAGTCCTCAGCTGATTGCTTTGGAAAATGGAAAAGCGTTCTACAATGCGTCACACCAAAGTATTGATCTTGATCAAATTTAATCATCACTTATTTCTTATTAAACACAATTAACACAGATGGAATACCAGAATTTCCGCAATCACCTTTCACAAATATTAGGCGTTCCAATTGCCAGTCTCGAGGTTTGTTCGACTTTTTATGAGATCAAAGAAGTGAAGAAAAACGAAATTATCCTGAGAGAAGGAGAGATTTCGGATTCTACTTTTTTTGTAGAAAAAGGCCTGCTGAGAATGTATTCTATAGATAAAGCCGGGAAAGAGCACGTGATTCAATTTGCACCGGAAAACTGGATCATTTCTGATACCACAAGTCAATTGCTGAATGAGAAATCAAGATTTTACATAGAAGCCATCGAGGAAAGTACGGTGGTAATTACTAAAGAAGGTTTTTTTGAAAATCTGTCCAAAATCTATCCGGATGTTGCAGAGAAAAATCAGAGATTGATGTTCAACCATATCAAAAGTTTGCAAAACCGTGTCAATGCGTTGATCAGTACCACTGCGGAAGAACGCTATATGGATTTCCTGAAAAAATATCCCAATCTAATGCTGAGAGCGCCACAATGGATGGTTGCCTCATATCTTGGAATTACGCCCGAAAGTTTGAGCAGAGTGAGAAAAGAACTGGCAAAGAAGAAATTTGAGATTTAAATTTTTGAATGCGATACTTGTTTTTTTTAGTTTTATTTTCTGTTCAATTTTTTAGTCAAACTCAACTTTCAGAGAAGCTTTCCAATAAAACATTTTCAGCGAAAGTCATTGGTATTTCTGATGGCGACACGATGGAAATCCTTTATAAAAATGTTCCGACCAAAATCCGCTTGGCACACATCGATTGTCCTGAGAAAAGGGGAAAACAACCTTTTGGGAATAATGCTAAAATTGCGTTGTCTGATCTTTGTTTTGGGAGAAATGTAACTGTTAAAGGAGAAAAATATGACAGGTATCGAAGATTGATCGCAGTGGTCATTAATGATAAAAATAAAAATGTTAGTCAGGAAATGATAAAACTGGGAATGGCCTGGCATTTCACAAAATATTCCAAAGATTCTGTTTATGCTAAACTTGAAAAAGAAGCGCGGAAAAAAAGAGTAGGACTTTGGCAAGATAAAAATCCCATTGCGCCTTGGCTTTGGCGAGAAAAGAAGAAGAAATGAACCAAGAGATTTTAAAAGCAAACCTTTCCGATATTCCTGAATTATCTAAAATGATGAAGGATTTCTACGCCATCGATTTTTATCCTTTTGATGAAAAATTGACGGCTGAGAATTTTCAGAAATTCATTAATGAAGAAAAATATGGCGATTGTTTTAAAATTCTTCTTGATGATGAAATCGCTGGTTATATTATTCTGGTTAAATATTTCAGTTTTGAATTTGGTGGCGAGATTTTGTTTCTGGACGAATTATATGTTAAACCAGAATTTCAAGGGAAATCACTTGGCAAAAAAGCTTTGGAATTTGTGAAAGATTATTCTGTTGAAAATGATTTCAAAGTGGTGCTTTTAGAAATAGAAAACCATAATGAAAAAGCGAAAAAACTCTATGAACATTATGGTTTTCAAAATCATAAAAGGAGTCTGATGATTCTTAAAAATTGATTTCTAAATTTTGTAACTCTTCTCCCAAATCCGTTTCCAGTTTGATATGAATCACTTCAAATCCTAAAGATTTTGCGGTTGTTATATTTTTAAAATTATCATCAATGAAAACCGATTCTTCAGGTTTCAGATCGTAACGACTCAACAAAACTTCGAAAATCTCTTTATCCGGTTTTATTAGTTTTTCAGTTCCGGAAACCACGATTTTATTTTCAAATAATTCGAAGAAATCATAGTTTTCCAAGGCAAAAGGAAATGTTTCCTCAGACCAATTCGTCAGTCCGTAAAGATGGAATTTGCCTTTTAGTTTTCGTAGAATTTCTACATTTTTAGGAATATCACTTCGCAACATAGTTGTCCAGTTGTCGTAGTAAGCACGAATCTCTTTTTCCCAATCCGGATGTTTTTTGATGAGAATTTCAGTTCCTTCTTTTAAAGTTCGTCCGCGGTCTTGTTCAGCATTCCATTCGTCTACAGCGATGTTTTTCAGAAACCATTCCATTTTCTCATCGTCATTAAAATAAGTTTTGAAAAAATACCTCGGATCCCAATCCACTAAAACACCGCCGAAATCGAAGATTATATTTTTAATTTTCATTTTTAAATATTAAATTCATTAACAACCTCATCCACTTTTTCCAAATAAGATTTCTTCTGCTCATCCGTTGCAAAAGAATAGTTGAATGAATTTTTAACTAATGTAATAATATCTTCTTTTGAAAGATTCAAAGCCTCCTGAACAGAAATGAAATTCGCATTCATATAACCGCCGAAATAAGCAGGATCATCTGAATTAACTGTTGCTTTTATGCCTTTACCCAAAAGCCTTTTCAAAGGATGATTGGTCATCACATCAGTATTTCTCAACTCAAGATTGGAAAGCGGACAAACTGTTAAAGCCAAATCTCGTTTGACGATTTCATTAACCAGATTTTCATCTTCCAAACATCTGTTTCCGTGATCGATTCTTGCAACTTTCAAAACGTCAATGGCTTCCCAAATATATTCAGTTGGACCTTCTTCGCCAGTGTGGGCAACGGGAATGTAGCCTTCTTTCACAGACGCTTCAAACACATTTATGAATTTGCTTGGCGGATTTCCCATTTCGGAAGAATCCAATCCTACAGCTGTGATGATATCTTTGTAGGGGAGCGATTGTTTCAAAGTTTCAAACGCCGATTCCTCGGACAAATGTCGCAGATAACTCATAATAAACAACGAATTTATTCCCCACTTTTCTTTAGCATCGGTTCTTGCTTTTTGCAAACCATTAATAACAGTTTCAAAAGCAATTCCACGTTCTGTATGGGTTTGCGGATCAAACATAATCTCTGTGTGGATCACATTATTTTCATAACAATTCTTATAATAAGCCATCGCCAAATCGTAGAAATCCTGCTCGTGAATCAGAACACCAGCTCCGGCATAATAAATATCAAGAAAATCCTGAAGACAAGAGAATTGATAAGCTTTTTTGACTTCGTCGATGGTTTTGTAGGGAATCGCGATCTGGTTTCTTTGGGCAATTTCGAACATCAGTTCTGGTTCGAAACTTCCTTCGATATGTAAATGTAATTCAGCTTTTGGAAGTGCTGCGATAAAATCTTTCATAGTTTTTGATTTATTCAAATTTAATAAAAAAGGCTTTAGAAATGATTCTAAAGCCTTAATATAATATAAAAGTTAACTTTTATTTATCAATGGATCCCATTACTTTTTGAGCAAATGAGTTGAGCGCATCTTTTTCGCTCATTCCGTTGTTGACGTTTGCGTGAACTTCCAAAGCACCGCAAATGTTCGTTATCAATTCTCCCGCAACGTTCAGATCTTCCTCAGAAACATTTCGGAATTCTGAAAAACTTTCCAAAACTTCCAAAGTCGCTTCCAGATTATCTGGTGTTTGGTTTTGATAAAACTGTCTTATGATGGGTAATTTCATTATTTTAGATTTAAAGATTAAAAAATTAAATGATTAAAAAAATTAGAAACGATTTAATTTTAATTCTTAATTTCTGAAAATAATGTGGTCAAACTATCAGCTTTGTTGGTTTGAACCTGACTTTTCAAAGCTCCGCCTTCAAATACTGCGAATGTCGGCAAATTGTCAACTGTAGCCAACTTTCTGCTTTCCGGCAATTTCTCTGCATCCACGTAATAGAAAGGAATCTCGTCATTTTCTGAAGCCAATTTTTTGAATTTCGGTTTCATAATTCTGCAGTTTCCACACCACGTTGCACCATACTGAACCATCACTTTATCATTCTCACTCACAATCTGTTGCAAGTTGTCTTCTGTAAGTTCTATGTACATAATTTTATAAATTTAGCAATGTAGCAGTTTAACAATTTGCCATTAATTGATTCATTGTTAAATTATTACATTTTACATTGTTATATTAATTCTTGCTGAAGTATTCTGCAACGCCAGTTCTGTTGGCATTCATTGCTTCTTTACCTTCTTCCCAGTTTGCAGGACAAACTTCACCGTGTTTCTGAACGTGAGCATAAGCATCGATCAAACGAAGGTATTCTTTCACGTTTCTTCCAAGTGGCATATCGTTTACAGACTCGTGGAAGATCTTTCCAGTTTCGTCGATCAGATAAGTAGCTCTGTAAGTGACGTTTGAACCTGTGTAAACTTCATTTCCTTCTTCATCGTAATCCAAATCCTGATCTACAATTCCAAGGATGTTTGCCAATTGTCTGTGCGTATCTGCAAGGATCGGGTAAGTTACACCTTCGATTCCGCCGTTGTCTTTTGGTGTGTTCAACCACGCGAAATGTACTTCATTTGTATCGCAAGATGCACCAATTACAACTGTATTTCTTTTTTGAAATTCTGGCAAAGCTTCTTGGAAAGCGTGTAATTCAGTCGGGCAAACAAAAGTAAAATCTTTTGGATACCAGAACAAGATAACTTTCTGCGCGTTATTCACCGCCTCTTCAAATACATTGATCTTAAGATCGTCACCCATTTCGCTCATTGCATCAATCGCAACATTTGGGAATAATTTACCTACTAATGACATAATATTTAAGTTTAAATTGTTATTTTTTGATAGTGCGAAATTACAAAGATTTTGTGAATTGAATATTAATTATCGATTTATAAAATCTATCAATATGAAAGTCTGGAAACTAACGGTGTTATTCATATAATTTGAGTATTCGTTGCAAAGAAAAAATTCTGAATTATAAAAAAATTGTCACAGTATTCGACAAAATGTTAAACATGTAATTAGCAGATAAATGGCTTTATGCAATATTTTATAAACATTTTAAAATCAATAATTTCTACATGGTGTTCAAATTTTTATATTTTTTTTAATAATTTCGTCCTATTGAAAAAAAAGCATCCAAATTAAAATACAGTGCTCAAAAACATTTGAAAAACCTAGATAACCAGAATGCTTTTTAATTCCCTTCATTTTGCGATTTTTCTACCTGTAGTCTTTATTTTCTATTGGTTTTTTACGAACAAAAATCTTAAACTCCAAAATGCACTGTTACTTATATCAAGTTATTTTTTCTATGCTTGTTGGGATTGGCGGTTTATGTTTCTACTGCTTTTTTCAACTTTATTAGATTACATTACGGGGCTGAAAATGCAGGATTCTAAAACTCAAAATCAGAAGCGATTTTGGTTTTGGCTGAGTATTATTATAAATCTTGGTTTCCTTGGCGTTTTCAAATATTACAACTTTTTTGCAGCTTCATTTGCACAAAGTGTCTCTCATTTGGGTTGGGAAATTAGTCCATTGATGCTGAATGTTGTTTTGCCGGTGGGGATTTCATTTTACACTTTCCATGGACTTTCTTATGTGATTGACATTTATAAAAACAGAATAAAAGCAGAACGGAATTTTGTGGATTACGCTGTTTTTGTCAGCTTTTTTCCGCTCTTGGTAGCAGGTCCTATTGAGCGGGCAACGCACCTTCTTCCTCAGATCAAAAAGCAGAGAACCTTTGATTATTCAAAAGCTGCAGATGGTCTGAGACAGATACTTTGGGGTCTGTTCAAAAAAATTGTCATTGCGGATAATTGTGCAGTATTTGCCAATCAAATATTCAACAACTCCGAAGATATGAGTGGCAGCACGCTAGTCTTGGGAGCTTTGTTTTTTACTTTTCAAATCTATGGAGACTTTTCCGGCTATTCTGATATTGCGCTGGGAACAGCTCGTCTATTTGGAGTAGAACTGTTGCGGAATTTTGCTTTTCCTTACTTCTCCAGAGATATCGCAGAGTTTTGGAGGCGGTGGCATATTTCACTTTCATCCTGGTTCAAGGATTATTTGTACATCCCCCTTGGCGGCAGCAGTGGAGGGAATTGGATGCGGATTCGAAATACTTTTATCATCTTTGTTGTAAGCGGATTTTGGCACGGAGCCAATTGGACTTTCATTGTATGGGGATTTTTTAATGCTTTGTTTATCTTGCCATCCATCATTATGAAAACCAATCGCAATCATATAGGTATTGTTGCCAAAGGCAGACTATTACCTTCAATGAAAGAGTTAGTTCAGATGATTCTAACATTTTCTTTAACAGTATTTGCTTGGATATTTTTCAGGGCAGTAAATATTGATCATGCTATTAAGTACATTGGTGGGATTTTCAAACCGTCGCTTTTCACTGTACCGAAATTTGATTTGATGGAAAATGTCACTTCAACTATTATTTTAATTGTGATTTTTATTTTGATTGAATGGCAGGGAAGAGAAAATCAATATGCAATCGAGGGAATCGGAAAAGTAAATTCAAAATCGATTAGATGGATTAGCTACATTATTATTCTGCTTGCAATTTATTTTTATGGTAATTTTGGAGAGAATGTGGAGTTTATTTATTTTCAATTTTAAAAATATTAAGTATGAAGAAATTTTTCCTTAATATATTTTATTTACTAATTATTGTACTCCTTTTTAATATTGTGGTTTTTGTCTTTTCGAATGATAACTATTATAAAGGTTATAATGAATTCCCAACCAAAGATTTTCATTCATTCATATTGGCAGACTCTCACGGGATGCCTTTGGATAAATTTTCTGAAAAGTTTAATGTCTATAATTTCTCCTCAAACAGTGATTCCTATGCTGATATGAAAAGAAAAATTTCCTATTTGATAGAGAATGAATACGCAGTCAAAACTATTTATATCACTGCAGATGATCATACACTGAGTCCATACAGAGACGGAATTAATAATATGGATAAAAGTATTATTTATACGTCGAAGATTGATTTTAATTATATAAAAGAAAAATATTTGAAGTATTATTTTCCCATTTTTCAATTGAAGGTCAATGGATTGTTCAGGATTTATGTGGAAGATAAGATCAAACTAATATTAAATCAAAAAGAAAAGACTGGAAACAACATTATTTGGTCAGAGTTACCACAGAAGGAGAAGAATAAAAGAGCCGAAGATAGGATTGCAGGACAGTTTCCTTCAGAGAAAAGAAGCGAAAAATTAGAAAAAACGCTACTTGAAATTGTTAAATTATGTCGATCGAATCATATTGAACTGATTGGTTTGAAATTTCCTGTTTCACGATCGTATTTAGAAAAATTGGATAGCAAAAATTACGGAGCAGACAAACTGCTTGAATCAGCAAACTTAGAAGTTAATGACTACAAATCAATTTTCCAACAAAATGATGATTATTTCAGGGATCAGGACCATTTAAATTCCGAAGGCGGGAAAGAGTTTGTAAAAGTTCTGTTAACGAAATAAAAAAAACACCACGTTTAAGTGATGTTTTATGATATATATTTAAAAAAAATTAAAACTGTTCAACACAATCCTTAATTCTTTTCATAGCTTCTCTCAAATCCTCTTCTGAAGCCGCATAAGAAAAACGAATACACTCCGGACTTCCGAAACTCACACCACCTACGCAGCCAACGTGCGCATTTTCCAAAAGAAACATCGCAAAGTCGTCAGCATCTTTGATCTCAGTTCCATTCAGGTTTTTTCCGATGAAATAAGAAATATCCGGGAAGAAATAGAACGCACTTTTCGGAAGATTGCATTTGAAACCTTTGATGTCTTTCATTAAGTCAAAAACCAAATCACGTCTTTTATGGAATTCGGTGATCATATATTGTAATTCCGACGGATCCATTTGCATCGCGGTGATCGAAGCTCTTTGTGCCACTGTATTTGCGCCGCTTGTCATTTGTCCCTGAACTTTGTCACACGCACTAGCCAACCATTCCGGACAAGCCGAATATCCGATTCTCCAGCCAGTCATTGCAAAAGCTTTACTCATTCCGTTGATCACAGCGGTCTGTTCATAAACCTGAGGGAAGCTTGCGATAGAAACGTGTTCACCTTCGTAATTAATGAACTCATAGATCTCATCTGAGATGATTGTCACGTGAGGATATTTTGCTACTACATTCGCAATTGCTTCCAATTCTTCTCTTGTATAATAGCTTCCGGAAGGATTGCATGGAGAGCTGTAAAGCAATGCTTTTGTCTTTGGTGTAATTGCTTTTTCTAATTGATCAGCTGTAAATTTGAATTCTGTATCAATAGAAGTTTCGATGAAAACCGAAGTTCCGCCAACCAATTTTACCATTTCATCATAGCTCACCCAGTAAGGAGCAGGTAAAATCACCTCATCGCCATCATTTACAATAGCTGAGAGAACATTGATGATCGATTGTTTTGCGCCGTTGGAAACACAGATTTGATTTGCTTTATAATCCAGACCGTTATCTCTTTTCAGTTTTGCGGAAATGGCTTGTCTCAGTTCCAAAAATCCCGGAACAGGCGAGTAGTGGCTGTAATTTTCATTAATGGCGTCGAAAGCTGCCTGTTTAATTTTTTGAGGAACATCGAAATCCGGTTCTCCCAAAGTTAAACTTATTACGTCGATTCCTGCCGCCTTCATATCGCGCGCTTTGTTGCTCATCACGAAAGTCTGAGAATAACTCAGTCTGTTCAATCTGTCCGAAATTTTGTTCATGAAACTATTATATAATTAGATTTAATGACAAATATAATTTTTTAATATAAAACCGAAGGCTTGTTTGATGATTTTGTTGAGGAAAATCATAAGATTTCAGAATCCAAATTCCGGCACTTACCGTTCCTGTTGAGAAAAATCAATATAAATGCATGTATTTTATTAATAATTAATTATTTTTGTGAATAAATTTTTCATTAAAACGCACTTCCTGAGAAAGTGAGATGGAGATGAAGACTTTTGCACAACACATGAATAAAAAATTTACCCCGTATTTGACAATATTACTAGTAGTTTTTGTCAGTTTTCTAAACGCTCAGAATTTGAATATTAATTCCCTGGAAAAGGAAATTATCAAATATAACAGGGAAGGAAAACATACGTTGTCCCAAAAAAAACTTTCCGACTTACTATTTTCCGGCAATCTTACCAAAGAGGAAGAGGCAAATGTTCTTTTCTATATGGCAACAACTTACCGTGGTGTGACTGACTACATGATGTGCATTGATTACCTGAATAAATCTGCTGCCATTGCAAAAGATCTTCCCACTGACGATGTCCTGAAGATGAAGCTGGATTATGAATATGCTTTTGCTTACTTCGACAATAAGGAATATGATAAATCCCAACAGGTAATGGATCATATTGCGGCTCAACACTATTCCCAAACCATTCCAGAAGACCAATCTTACATTTTGATGCAGCAAGGTTATCTTTTCTTAATGAGCAAAGATTTCGGTAATGCAGAGAAAAATTATAATGAAGCGATGGAAATTATGAAGACTGCAAACTATTGCAATCTTCCGATTGTCTATGTGAAAATGATGGATTTATACAGCCGGAAAAAACAAATGCAAAAAGTAGAAAGCCTGTATGCTGAAAGTCTGCAGATATCCAAAAGTTGTGGCATTTTGAAATATGAAACTTATGTTGCTTCTGAGATGGAGAAAATCTACAAGGAAAATAATTTATTGGACAAAGCTTACGCTGTTGGTATCAAAGTTGATTCGTTGAGGAAACTGGAAGATCTGGATAACCGGGTTTCGGAAATGCACATCATCGACAAAAAATATTTGGAGAAAAAAGATCTACAGGAGAATGAAGCTGTTTTTTCTGAAAAGATCGGAGTTTTATTAATTGCTTTGATATTGCTTATAATTATTGGTTACTCGTTCTTCAGGAGCCGAAGCCTCAAAATTGAAAAAGTAAAGATGAAAGAGGAGATTGAACAGATCAAAGAAGATTTGAATTCTTATTCTCAAAAACCACAAAATGATGTGAAATTTGTAAATTCGGAATCAACACTTCTCAATTATGATCTTTTAACGGAAAGACAAAAAGAACTGTTGCGATTAATGGCTGATGGACTGTCAAATAAAGAAATTGCAGATAAACTTTTCATCACAGAGAGTACCGTAAAGTACCACATCAAGAATATTTACAGCATACTAGACTTGAAGGACAGGAAAGATTTTTTCAAGAAAATAAGGTAGTTTGCCATCTACAAACCTACAACATCGTATTAAAAATGACTATCCTTAGGGATAGTTTTTGCGTTTCATAGCTAAACTCAGTATAAGTACTGAATACAATTTATGCTATAATCAATAATATTGCACTATTGTTATCCAAAAAATAATCTACTGTCCTTTTTAAAGATTGCGATAAAAGGAAAATTTTCAAAATTTATTTAGAATTATATAAAGTGTTTTCTTATCAAATGTCAAGATTTGATGATTAAACAAGTGTTTAAATTTGCAATGTTGATTTTTTAAAACAACACACAATGAAAAAAAATTTATTTCTCGTATTTGCAATATTCCTTGCAAATATTTTTTCTGCGCAGACAGATTTGGTAAGATGGGCATTGACCTCAAACGGCAACACCAGCTACACAGACAGCAGAGTAATTGCAACCTCCTTAGGAACTTCTCAAAATCCAATTTCCTATAGTACTCAAGGAATGACTGTAACAGGTTGGAACAATGGAAATGTTGAGCATTACCGTTATTTTGGATTCTCAGTCGGCTCTTCAAACAGCAGTTCTCTCAAAATTTCCAACTTACTTTTCGAACAGGAAAGGCTTACAAACGGCCCAACCAATTACACAATCCGATATTACATTGCACCCAACGCCAATGCTGTAGATGACTATGCATTTATGTACACGCTAAGCACGACGATATTGGTTAACAATGAATCCATCGCAAGTAATCCAATCAAGAATATACCGGTGAATGTTACCTTGACAGGAACTCAGAGATTGATCATTAGATTCTTTGCTTCAGGAAATGACTATAATGCGGGTTGGAGAATTAAAGCTAATACTTTGAAATTAACAGAAGCTCAAGCAACTGTACCGGTTGCAAACAACGATTCCTATTCTGTTTATAAAAATACAAGTACCGACCTTAATATTTTGTCCAATGATACTTCAGGCTCAGCTATCACTGGTATTACAATTACTCAGCAGCCTGCTCACGGAACAGTGACAGTGAACGGAACTGCAAATGTAACCTATGTTCCTGCTTCAGGATACTCAGGGACGGACTCTTTCAAATATAAAGCTCTCAACACCACAGGATCATCCAATGAAGCAACTGTCAGCCTAAATGTAATAACTTCTGTACCGGTAGCGAATGATGATTCGTACAGCGTTTATAGTAACAGTACTAACAGCTTCAATATTTTAAGCAATGATTCGTCTAGCTTAACTATTACCGGAATTACGATAACCCAACAGCCTGCACATGGAACTATTACAGTAAACGGAACTACAAATGTAACTTATAAACCTACGACAGGATATTTGGGAGCAGACACTTTCAAGTATCAGATCAGCAATGCTACTGGAGCGTCTAATGAAGCAACTGTCAGCATCAATGTAGTTCAAGATCCTAATACAGCGGTTCCTGTAGCAAACAGTGATTCGTATTCGGCGTATAAAAATATCGAAACAGACTTCAATGTTTTGAGTAATGATACTTCGGTATTAACTATAAGTGGTGTGACAATCACGCAGCAGCCTGCTCACGGAACGGTGACAGTAAATGGGACAACAAATGTGACTTATAAGCCTGCAGTTGGATATACAGGTTCAGATTCGTTTAAATATAAAGCAGGAAACTCTACCGGATTATCCAATGAAGCTACTGTAAGTATCAATGTTATTGAGAACGTGAATGCGCCTTTAGTGAGGTGGAACAACTCTAACTTTGCTCCAAGTTTCACAAATAGTCATATTGTTGTTAGCAATATTACATCTACCCAAAATATATCTTTCGCTCAGAATGTGGGCGTGAATGGTTTTAATTATGACGCTTTCCAAACCAGCGGCTGGCCGGATAAAAACGCGCAGACCGTTGATACTTCTAAATATATTCAGGTTACAATCAGTCCTAAAAATGGGTACAAACTTAATTTGTCTGAATTTAATTTCCTTTGTGTGACGCAAGGTGGAGATGCAAATATCAGAATAGATTATTCACTGAACAGCAATTTTTCTAATCCAAAGACAATCCTTCCACAAACGGCAATCAACAGTAGCTTGTCTCAGATTTCTCTTACCAATTTTTCAAAACCGATTGCTACAGACGGACAGGTTCTATATTTGCGAATTTATGTTTACAACACCTGGAATGCAATGCAGATTTTGTTCAAAAACGGACAGAATATCGGACCGTTGTTCAATGGCTACGTAGAATACAGCTCAACAGTTCCAATCGCTTACAACGATACTGTTACCAATAAAGTAAACACGGACAGCGACATTAATGTTCTCGTGAACGACGATTACAGCAATAAAATTACATCGTTAACTTTCACTCAGCCTTCTCACGGAACAACCAGTCTTAATGCAGATAAATCGATTAATTATATCCCGACCAAAGATTATTTGGGAGCAGATTCATTCACTTATTACATTACGAATGAATATGGTGTTTCCAATTCTGCAACAGTAAGTATCGACAATGTTCCAAACACAACTGCACCGCTTATTCGCTGGGATAAAACCAATTTTACAGCAACGCCTTTCGAGACATTCATAGCATCTACACCTATAACAAGCAGTGGCAGTGTCGGAATTACAGTTGGTGGCGAGACCAATCCAAGAACTTTCTATGTAGAAACTTCTGATAACAGTACAAATCTGGATACAAACAGATATATTCAGTTTGTTGTTGATAATACAAGCTCTACTCAAACCATTGAACCTAAGACTTTCGGGTTTACAGCCAAAGGAAATGGAGCGAGATATGAGATTAGATATTCTAAAAACGCTACATTCGCAAGTGATGTCAATGTTCTTACAAATCAGTTGATGCCAGCAAATTACACAGCTCAGAGTTTTAATTTTGATGAAGGCCTGAAACTGGAACCTGGCGAAAAGGTTTATATCAGATTATATGTCTACAATAGTTATTACGCACAGTTTGTAATGCAGTTTATTACGGGAGGTTTTGGACCGGAAATCAGTGGTATTTTTTATAACAAAGTTTATTCACCCAACAACACGATCTGGCTAAACGCGGCTACACCACATTGGAGCAACGGAGCACCAAGTGCAACAAAACATGCGGTCATCGATACCAATTACAACACAAGTCTGTACGGAAGCTTCGAAAGTAATAGCTTAACTGTTAATTCAGGTGCAAACCTAAAGATTACGAACGAAGGGTTTGTAAAAGTGAATGGCCAAATCGTAAATAATGCAGGAGCAGCCAACTTCGTTGTAGATGATAATTCAAATATTTTACAAAAAGGAAATGCTCAAAATGTTGGAAACATCACTGTCAAAAAAGGCGCACTGATCCCAAAAATGGGTTATAACTATTGGTCGTCACCAGTCATTGGGCAAAATCTCTACCAGTTCTCAGACGGTTACAATACAGTGGGAGCAACAGGAGCTGAAACCGGAACGCCTTGGAACAGATTTTATGTTTATAATGAAGCGAATGACAAATTTGTAACATCCTTGGCCAACGATATTACACTTAGTGCAACCTCAGTCTTTCAGCCGGCAAGAGGCTACGCAATCCGAGGCAAAAACAGTTTTCCGACTCAGATTACAAGTACAAGCACGGGAGCAGTTTTCGAGTTCAAAGGTGTTCCGCAAAATGGTGATGTTTCTTTTACTTTGAAATATACTGACGCAGCACACGGTTACAATATGGTTGGAAATCCTTATCCTTCAAACATTGGATTTGATGAGTTTTTTGAGGCTAACAGCACAAATATTAACGGATGTTTATACCTTTGGACCAATAATGACAGCCAAATTATTACGCAGCAGGGCAGTACTTACACAAGTAACAATTACGCACTGTATAACGGGACGGGCGGAACTTCTGCAACGTATTTGGGTTACAACAACAGAAAACCAAATGGCTATATTGCGCTGGGACAAGGCTTCATCGTTCAGGCAAAAGCTTCTGGTAAGAATCAGCCATTGGTTTTTAACAATTCTATGAGATATGCTGAACTTGCAAATTTCTACAATAAAAATGATGATAACAAAGCTGCTCAGAAAGACAGATTTTGGATAGAATTTAAGTCGCCAACGAATGTTAATAATGAAATCCTGATCGGCTACATTCCAACCGCAACTGACGGATTTGATATTAATTTTGACACCGAACTACTTTCCATCGGCAACGACTCTTTCTGGAGCGTTTTGGATAGTAAAAAATTGGGGATTCAGGCAAGACAGGCCTCTTTTAATAATGAAGATGTTGTAAAATTGGGTATCAAAGCTTCAGTTTCCGGAAACTATACAATCAGTGTCACGGACAAAGAAGGTATTTTTAATTCCTATCAGTCGATCTTATTGAAAGACAGTTACCTGAATAAAGTTGTTGATCTGAAAGAAGCTTCTTACATTTTCAGCACCAGCGCAGGGCAGTTCGAAGACAGATTCCAGATCATTTATAAAAATTCAGCAACTCTCGGAACAGATGATTCAGTGAAAAAAGGAATTCAGATTTACAAAGATCTGCAGAATTTCATTGTTAATTCTACCGATAATCTGGATGAGGTGAATGTTTACGATGCTTTAGGAAGATTGATTTTCAGTTCCAAAAATGCTAAGAAAGAACTTTTGATCAACAATGCTAATTTTGCAGAAGGTCTGTACATCATCAAAGCAAGATCAGGAAACACAACTTTGACCAAAAAAGTTCTGAGATAAAAGTAAGAACACAAATAAACCATAAATTTTCTCCAGCCATCAAAATTATTTTTGATGGTTTTTTGTTTAAATACTATTAAAATCATAATTTCGCTTTATGTCATTAGAATTAGTTTTAAAATATTTTCCCGATATCACCAGCGAGCAGAAAGATCAGTTTGCAGAATTAGAAACTTTGTACAAAGACTGGAATGAAAAAATCAACGTCATCTCCAGAAAGGATACAGACAGTCTCTACGAAAAGCACATCCTTCATTCTCTCGGAATTGCAAAAGTGATGGAGTTTGCAGACAACACCAAAGTTCTTGACATCGGAACAGGAGGCGGTTTTCCCGGGATTCCTTTAGCTATTCTCTTCCCAAATGCTCAGTTCACTTTGGTTGACAGCATCGGAAAGAAGATCACCGTAGTAAAAGGCGTTGCAGAAAGTCTCGGACTCAAAAACGTCACTGCGCATCACATGCGGGCGGAACAATTGAAGGAGAAGTTTCATTTCATAGTCAGCCGTGCGGTAACTCAGATGCCGGTTTTCCTGACCTGGCTTCGCGGCAAATTCGAAAAAGAACAGTTCAATCCAAAGCACAACGGCGTTCTCTATCTCAAAGGCGGCGATCTTGGCGAAGAATTGGCAGGCATCAAGTGCGAAATCTTCCAGCTCAAAAATTATTTCGAAGAAGAATTCTTTGACACCAAAAAAGTCGTATATCTATCAAAAGGCAATTTTAACAACTAAATAAAGAAACGATTATGAAGAAAGTATTTATTTTATCAGTCATTTCATTGTTTACATTTGCAGCGACATCCTGCAAAGAAAATGACGATTTCCAGCAGATTACAGATGTCTACGCACAGAAAATCGACAGCGTGAAAATCCCGATGGATACAATGTCTCTGGGCGTGACACAAGAGTTAAAAGTCTATTCCACATTCACTAAAGGCTGCGAAGGGATCTACAGCTACGATTACAATTACACCAACGATTCCGTGAGAACAGTTGCCAATTACGCCTACAAAACCAACGACGTTTGCAGCAACGAAACCTACGTTGACGGCAGCCGAATCAATTTTCAGCCAGTAAAAACAGGAACTTACACCTTCAAATTCTTCGCAGGCAAAGACGCTGCAGGTGCTAATGTCTTTCTTGAAAGAAAAGTGGTGGTAGAATAACTGAAATTTTTAGGAGCTAATCCCGCTTTCCGTTGCAATCTTTTTTGCATCATGATTTCCATCTGAATAGAAATCGAGGTAAACGCAAAAAAGGATTTTCACTGCAATCGGGGCTATGGGTTTTATCATTCAATTAAAGCGTTCACCAAATCAGCAAGATTTGAAAAATCTGCAAGAGAAAATATTTTTATTTCGTTGCTGAGTTGTCGAAGACCTTTGGGACCTTAAAATGTTATCAAAACTTTCAAAAAAAAATTTACGCCTTTGCATTAAAATTCACTGCAGTGATCAAATATATTTTCAAAGTCAGCGAAAATTAATTAAATTGAGCCTTTACTTCAAAAGGCTTTTTTTATGCAGTTTCTCCAACGGATTATTTCGGAATTATTAGAAAATCACAAGGACCTTTCCGGATTAGACATCGTCTTACCCGGAAAGCGTCCAATGGTTTTCATCAAAAGGATCTTGCAGGAAAAGCAATATCAAGGATTATTACCAAACTTCGTCACGATAGACGAACTCATCGCAGAACTCTCCGAAAATCTCGAGATCAAGGGAATTGCACTTTGGCTTTTCGCTTACCGAACGTACCAAAAAGTAGATTCTTCCGAAGATTTTTCCGGCTTCCTCAAATGGTTTCCAACCTTACAAAAAGATTGGGACGATATGATGAAGTTCTCAGAAAACGACCAAAAGATTCTTGAGTGGATGTTGGATGAAGAACGCATCAAAAACTGGGGCGAAGATCTTGGCGAAGACGACAATCCAAGAAAAAGAAACCTCAATTTCTGGCGAAAAATGAACGATTTTCTACCACTTCTGAAATCGGATTTGAGAAAAGAGAACCTCGCTACTGCAGGAATTATCTACCAGGAAGCATTTTCAAAATTAGAAGCTTTTGCAAAGTCCACTCAAAATCATTTTGTTTTCTGCGGTTTCAACGCGTTATCAAGAGTTGAGGAGCAATTGGTCAGAAAATTACTGCAATGGAACAAAGCCGAAACCTACTTCCAGGCCGACAAATATTACATTGACGATGCAAGACAGGAATCCGGAAAATTCCTAAGAGAAACCATCACGTGGAAAGAATTTGACCTTTACAGAAATTTCAATTGGATCGATGACCAATTTTCTCAGCCAAAAAATATCAAAACCTATGAAGTCTCCGGAAACATCGTTCAGGCAAAGGTTTTACCAGAACTTCTGAAGAAAATCCCGAAAGAAGAATTGTCAGAAACAGCTTTGGTCTTGCTGGATGAGAATCTTCTGCCAGCCGTTTTGGACAGCTTGACTTCCGTGGAAAGCGTGAACATCACGATGGGTTTTCCATTGAAAAATTTGTCGTTCAGCAACGCGATCAAGAAACTTTTTTACCTTCAAAAACAACAGGAGAAAAAGTCTTCCAGCTATTATTACGCTGACGTTTTACCAATCTTGGAAGAACTTCCGAATGACGAGATCGATGGTGCGATCATTCAAGATTTCATTGCAAAGATCGAGGAACGGAATATTGTTTATATCTCCAAAAATCTACTGGCAGAATTACTTGGAAAGCTAAGTTATTTCCAGCTTCTTCAAAAACCGGAATCAACTCAGGATTTTCTCGATCTATTAATTAAATTCTGTTACGAACTGAAATTCAAAGAATTGGATGATATTCAATACGAGAATGTCGCGCATTTTGAGAAAGTTTTTAAAGTCATCAAGAACCAATTGTTGCCTTATAAAATTGATATTAAAATCGAGACTTTAGAAGTTCTTATCAATCAATTGGTCAACACAGAAAGCATTGATTTTGTAGGTGAACCATTAGCTGGATTTCAGATTATGGGACTTTTGGAAACGCGACTTTTGAACTTCAAAAATATCATTCTACTTTCAGTCAACGAAGGAAAATTACCGCTTGGAAATACTCAGAATACCTACATTCCGTTTGATGTCCGCAAGAATTTTGGACTCAATACTTTTCTCGAAAATGACAGCATCTACGCTTATCACTTTTATAGATTAATTCAAAATTCAGAAAATGTTCATTTGCTTTATAATGCTTTGAGCTCTGGCGTAAACACAGGTGAGAAAAGCCGTTTCATCACACAATTGGAAATGGAAAGTCCGCACAACATAGAACATATCATCATCGAAAATACGTCCGAACCAATCTCGCAGGAACTGATGAAAATCGAGAAGAATGAAGCCGTAATGCAACTTCTGAACGAATGGAAAAACCGCGTTTCAGCTTCGCATCTTGTGACTTATCTTTACAATCCGATTGATTTTTATCTCAATCAAATTCTGAAAACGAGAGAAACCAATGAAATTGAGGAAGAACTTTCCCAAAGGAATTACGGGAATTTGGTGCACTATGCTTTACAGTTTTTGCACGAGCCAATCAAAGGTAAAATTCTATCAATTAATGATTTAGAAGATTTACTTCAAAAACTAGATGAATCGATAGAGGATGCCATCGAAAAGCTAAAACACCAATCGGAATTCTACGAACGCGGAATGAATTTCATTCACAAAGAGATTGCAAAGAGGGTAGTGCGCAACATTGTAGAGTACGATTTGGAATTGGTCAAAAATGGTTCGGCGCTAGAGATCATCGACCTCGAAAAAGAGATCAATTGTGATTTTTATCTTGATGAAAACCGAACCGACAAAATCAGCTTCTACGGTTTCATAGACAGAATTGACCGTCTGGACGGAGTGACTCGAGTGATTGATTACAAAACCGCGAAACCAAAAAAATTAACTGTTAGTTTAGGAAAGAATAAGGAAGAAAAATTGCCGGAATTATTTTTTAACGACGACTACAAACAAGCTTTACAACTTTCGATCTATAAATATTGCATCACCAATTCCCTCAACATTAAACCAGAAAATGTAGAAACCGCCATCTGGTCATTCGCAGAAGTGAATAACGGTCCGCAAAATCTCAATTTCATTGATATCGAAGATTCTGAAGTGGAAGATTCCATCAGAAATCTGATTGCAGAAATTTTGAATCCGGAAGTTCCATTTGAGGAAAAAGAGAAAGTGAGTTGGTAAGTTTTATATGAGGGAAAGGCTTCGACTTCGCGCAGCCTGACACTGATTGGTAAAATTTTAGAATCAGTATAATTGTCACACTGAGCGGAGTCGAAGTGTTCTGTACTTAAGGCTGACTTTTCAATTTCAAATCCGTTACTTTCGCTCTGACCTTTTTCATAAAATCATCGCCTGGATCCGCTTTCCCTGTAAAATATTTTGGATCCGATTCTTTCCACAGTTTTGAGTTTCGGAAAACGCCATATTCAGAATGTCCAATAACGTATTCAATCGGATATTTTTTGGTTAACAATCTTATCAGTTCTGCGTTGGCTTCCACTTGTTTGTCGGTCAAAGGTTGCGCTTTGCTTCCTACATTTTCAACGCCGATGGCGCAATAGTTTAAACCAATCGTGTGTCTGGCAAATAGTTCTGGGTCAACCAATTGATAGATTGTTCCGTCTCTGTCGATGATGTAGTGGGAAGAAACATTGAGAGAGCTTTGCTTTTTCAAAGTCGATCTTTGATTCTCAAGATGAAGATTGTTGAAATATTTGAAATTAGATTCCACCGTTCCGCCAGCAGTATAATGCAGTACGATAATCTTCGGTGTGATCTTCGGGGTTTTCTGATTCAGACCGTGATGTTCCTTCATATATTCCAAACTCAACTTGATTTTTTCTTTAGAATAATCAATCGGTTTTTGAATGATCTTTATATTTTGAGCCTGAACCGAGAAACAAAAACTCAACAATAATATTTGAAAAAGTTTTTTCATAAGTATTTTAAAATATCAATTATCATTCATCGATTATCATTGATAAAAATAGTGTCCCGTGATCGTCCAGCTAAACAAACAATCCTGCAAAACCTGCCCAGCGCCAATATTGTGGACAATCAGATAACGTTTCCCGTCAGGTGATTTCTTGTTAACCACAATTCCTATATGCGTCAGGTTTTTCGGCAGATCCCACGTTACAATGTCGCCAGGAACATAATCATTGGCATTGTTTGTGATTGGTTTCACTTTTCCAAATTTAGCAAAAAATACCTGCAGGTTTGGAACTCTGCGATGATCGATATTAGAATCAGCTCTTTTCAATCCCCATTTTTTCGGATATTTCGAAAAGTTCTTTACCATATCTTCGTGAACTTCCTTTTGCAGATCAATTCCCAATTTTCGGTAAGCACGAATCACAACATCGGTACAAACGCCTTTGTCCGCAGGAACATCGCCGTTCGGATATTTCAAAACGAAGTAGGCTGGGTCATAAACCACTTTATCTTTGGTCAACTCAAGCGCTGCATTGGAAAGTTTGGAAGGGAAATTTTGGCTAAAACTTAGACCCGAAATTAGAATAAATAGGAAAAGATATTTTCTCATTTGAATATTTATAAGTTATGAACGAAAAAACCCACGAGATTATTCCGCAGGTTTCTGTTAAAAATATATAAGATTGATTGGGTCTTATCCAAAGGCATTGATGCCTGTAATATCCATTCCTGTGATCAGCAAATGGATGTCGTGCGTTCCTTCGTAAGTAATCACAGATTCCAGATTCGCAGCGTGACGCATCATTGGGAATTCTCCCATTATGCCCATTCCGCCAAGCATTTGACGCGATTCTCTGGCAATGTCAATCGCCATTTTCACATTGTTTCTTTTCGCCATCGAGATTTGTGCTGGCGAAGCCTTATGTGCATTTTTCAGATTGCCTAATTGGAAGCAAAGCAATTGTGCTTTTGTAATTTCGGTCAAGAATTCTGCTAATTTCTTTTGTTGAAGTTGGAATCCGCCAATTGGTTTCCCAAACTGTTTTCTCTCTTTGGAATATTGAACAGCCGTGCAATAACAGTCGATGGCTGCGCCGATGACACCCCAAGAAATCCCGTATCTCGCTGAGTTAAGACAAGAAAGTGGGCCTTTCAAACCTTCAACATTTGGCAACATATTTTCTTTTGGAACTTTCACATTATTGAAAACCAATTCTCCGGTTTTGGATGCTCTCAAGCTCCATTTGTTATGCGTGGTCGGCGTTGTGAAGCCTTCCATTCCGCGTTCCAGGATCATTCCTCGTACTTTTCCATCTTCGCCCTTCGCCCAGATTACGGCAATGTCTGCAATTGGGGAATTGGTAATCCACATTTTAGCGCCATTCAAAAGATAATGATCGCCTTGGTCTGTGAATTTCGATTCCATTGAGGATGGGTCAGAACCGTGATTGGGTTCCGTCAAACCGAAACAGCCGATCAAATCGCCTGATGCCAATTTTGGTAAATATTTCTTTTTTTGTTCTTCAGAACCAAATTCAAAAATAGGGAACATCACCAATGAAGATTGTACAGAAGCCGCCGAACGAACCGCTGAATCGCCTCTTTCCAACTCCTGCATTATTAGACCATAGGAAATCTGATCCAATCCCGGACCGCCATATTCTTCGGGAATGTAAGGTCCCAAAGCCCCAATGTTGCCCAATTCCTTCATCAATCCCGGAATATCAGTGTGTTCTTGTGCTGCTGCATCGATCTTAGGCATTACAAAACTTTCGACCCAACTGCGTACAGATTCGCGGATAAGCTTGTGTTCTTCGGTCAATAGGCTGTCTATGGAGTAATAATCGGGTATGCTGGTGATTGGATAGTATGACATTGTTTTTGTTTTGCCTAAAAATAAAGCTTTTCCTGAATTACCAAAAAGTTTTGTTCACAAATAATTCATTTTCTGATTTTTTGCATTTTTATCATCAGAAATTTCCAGAGAAATCTCCGAAATGCGCATCAATTCTCATTATTCTAAGAAAGTGAATATTCTCCAGAAGGTGGTTCGAGAGGGGGTATCCCTGGCTTCGAACCACACGAACCAGGTTCTGCAATGGTTGCAACTTGTTCGGAAGTACCTGTAACCGCTTACCTAAGTGCCTGCAACCACTTGACCAACCGCCTTTAGGTGGTCAAGGACCGCCCGAAACCACTTGGGTAACCACCTGCAACCAGTTGGTGAAGTGGTCATAGGTGGTTCGGAACCGGTTGTGACCACTTGACCAACCAGCTTTAACCAGTTCTGAACTGGGTGGTGGCGGTTTTTGTTGATGTTGTTGGAAATAATGTTATTTTTATGACTTAAAATTGCACTTATTGAATAATGTTTAAATAAATGAGATGAGAATATATTATGAAAACATCACAGACAGAAATAATGTTTGATTTTTTAATGTTTGAATTTCATATAGATAAAACTCAAATCGTTAATTTTTGGGATTCTGATAATTGCGCTTTGGTATTACTAATGTGGATAAAACAATTCTGATCTATATTTCTACCTTCAACAAGGAACTTGATTAGTATTATTTAGAAATTTAATATCAAAATGGAGAAAGTCAAATTTTTGAAAATATTAATGGCGAATGCTTGGTAAATACTATTAAACCTATTTTATGTGCTTAAATTATGAGATTTAAATATTTAAACTATTTGATATTTTTTTTAATATTAAATAGTTGCCAAAAAAAAGATGCAGTTGTTAAAAGAGAAAATGAACCAGATATTCATCTTCTCCAAAGTGAAGATACAGAAATGAATGCTGCAATCGAAAGTGCACAGAAATCACTTCATAAATTTAAAGAAGCAATTAAAAGTGAAAATCCAAATTACTATAATTTTGCGCTTAAGGAAAGATTTACTACTGATGATGGTGGAGGTGAGCATATTTGGATAAGCGAAGTTCAATATGACGAAGAGAAATTTTATGGAATCGTTGATGGTAAACCAATTTCAACGAAGCAAGTCAAATTTGGTGATACAATTGAAGTGAATTTTAAAAATATAACAGACTGGATGTATTTTGATAAAGATATCGTAAAAGGAGCGTTTACAACTAGAGTTTTAAGAAAAAGAATGTCTAAGGAAGAACGCAATGCAATGGATACAGAAAGTGGTGTGAGATTCGAGAATGAATAAAATATCAATTCAAAAATATTACAGATACTTTAAATTACAATTGAAAAAGATAAAGCTCCAAAAATTGGAGCTTTCAAATTATTTCTCTCTAACATCTTTTGTTACCTGCTTCTCCGCATTCTCAGCTTTCTTTTCCTGCGCGCGTTTGTCTTTACGTTGTTGCGCTCGGGATTTTTTCTCAGCCCGTTTTTCTTCCCGGATGACTTTATTTGATTTTTTATTATATAAAGCTTCCAAAATGCCTTGTCCGGTTTTGCTGAAGATTTTGATTTTCGGTTTCTCGTGCGTTCCTGTGACTACAACTGGGAATCCAATCCATCCGCCAGGTGGCAATCCAACTCTGATTCGGAAATCGAGTAGGCCATTGAAACTTGTAGTTCCACTGATTGACGGTCTCAAAACTGAAACTTTGAAAGTAAACGGGTCCACGTGAATCAAATTGTTTTTGATGTTTGTTTTGATGTCAACGCCCTTCATATCAGGATTGTTGAAGGCATTCGCACCAATATCATTCCCGACGGCTGAGAGCATTTTCAGGTTTTTGACTTCGACATCTTTCAGATTCACATTTCCGCCACCTTCCAATGATGGATAAATCGGTTTCATATTCGCATCAAAATCGCCTTTCAGTTTGTAATCCAAAGACACAACGCCTTTCACATCTTTGGCTGCTGTCGCCATTTCACGAATCATATCGATTTCTTTGTAAGCGCGCTGAACATCGAAGTTATCAACTTTCAAGGCAACATCATAATTGGCTGTAATCGGCGATTCGTTCTGATATCTCGCATCGATTCCCATTCTGCTCCCGACAATATCGAAAGTTGTGTTTTTAAGATAAACTTCGCCTTTGTTCACAGACGCCAAACCAACCAGATTATTCAAACCAAGTCCTTTGAACTCGACTTTTTTGGCATTTGCTTCCAATGAAACATCCAGGTTTGTTGGAACAATCACGACGCCACTGCTTTTTGGATTTTCTTCTTTCGCATATTCCACAGCCAGCGATTTGTCTTTGTTATCACCTTCTTTCAGCGCCATAAATTCATCAATCAAAATGTAATTGGACTTGAGGTGGAATTTCCCGTGCAAAGTTCCTTTTCGTTCGATGAAATAATTGATGGTATTCAGCAGATAACCATTCAAAGCAAAATCAGATTTTCCATAAGTCGCGAAGAATTTTCTGAACCACATTTTTTCATTTTCAAATTCGAAGTTTCCTTCTTTGATGAAGAATGATTTTGGTAAATATTCTGTAGTTGCTTTGATATTTTTTAGGATTAAGTTTCCTCGGTTGTCAAGCTTGCTGTATTGTCCCGTTGTCGCGTAACTTTGACGACCATTTAAAGATAAATCCGCCATTATCAAACCACTGACATCAAATCCTTCTTTCTTGAAAACCTGATAGATTCTTCCAATATTCAGAACACCTTTTGCTCTGACTTTATATAATAAATCTTCGAAGTTTTGCAAATCAGCATTAACGAAAACAGGATTTCCTTCAAAATCAAATTTAAATGGGTCGAGTTTCACGCCTAGACTTTTGAAAGTCCCATCTGTATTATAAATGTTCGCTAAAATATTGATATTCTGAATCGCATTAGGATAATATTTGGTTTTCAGCCAGCCGTTTTTCAGATTCAGATAACCTTTTGTTTTCGGGAATAATTTTTTATCTAAATTGAAAATCCCATTCGATTGAATATCTGTATTCATCAAACCTTTCAGTTCAATATCTTTCAATCCCAAAGCAGAATCCAAAGTCGCCAAATCAATTCCGCCTTTGATATTGGCATTGATTTTCATTTCGTCCATTCCCTGCGTTCTCACAACGGCCCGGAACTTATTATTTTTACCTAGGTCAAAACTTAGATTTCGAAGGTCGAGTAGTAGTTTATTCGTATCAAGCGAAGGTAAATCAACATTCAAATCCAGATTCAGATTGTTCATCGGCACTGGCGCGTTGCTGTTGGAAACGAAACCGTTGCTCACTTTCAGACTGGCTTTCAAATCGGGTTTTTGGTTTTTCGGCTCGCTGAATCGGCCTTTTAAACTAAAGAACAAATCACTATTTCCCTCGATTTTCGTGTCCTTCACCCAACCTAAATATTGCGGAGGCAAAACGGACAACATATTTTTAATCGTCGTTTTTTCCGACGCCGCATTGATATTCAAATTATAACCATCTTTCAAAATACTCACAAATCCTGTAAATTTTAAAGGCAGTTCATTGATTCTCAACTCATTTTTTCTCAAGACAAAAGTCAAGGCATTGGTGTTGATTCTCGTAATCAAATCGGCGTGAAGTGATTTTTCTTTGGCGTACCAAATTCTATTTAAAGCAAAATCAAGTTTGTCGATTCCAAGGTCGGTTTCGAGGTCGAAAATATCTTCGCTCAATCCACCTTTTCCTGTGTAATTAAGACCTTTCGCATTCACCAAAACATTGGCTGCGTGGTCATTGTATTTGATGTTCCAGTTTTTCAGTTTGATTAAATCTAATTTGATAGATGCTCCAGCTTCCGTCGTATCTTTCGGCTTTTCCGAAGGTTTGGAAACATAAACATTATAATTCGCCTGACCTTGGGAATTTACGAAAACGTTGGCTGTAGCGTCATTCACATAGATTTCATCAATTTTTATCTCGCCATCAAAAATCAGATTTTTAAGATTGATTCCTGCTGCAACTTCCTTAGCCGCGAGAAGCGTGTCTTGTTCAAAAGGTTTGGAGCCTTTCAATAGAAAATCATCCACAGAAACCGTGAGAGAAGGGAAGTGACGGAAAAAACTAAGGTGTGTTTTCTTGTAATCGAGTTCGCCAGCCAAATGTTTGTTGGCGAATATCTTGACCTGATTCGAAATCTGCCCAGGAAAAAGAATCGGAATGATGAACATTAGAAATAGGATAGAAGCAATCGTAATTCCCAGCCATTTTAATATTTTCAGCAACATTGTTGTGATATTTCCCGCACTCATAATCTTAGATTTTTATGATTGATTCAAAGACTGTGCTAAAAATTAATTCACAAAAAAACCTTCCCCGATTTGAGAAAGGTTTTAAGTCTTTATTGATGAATGTTTACAAATATTTTTCGATAATTGGAATGGCGATTTCTGCCATCATTCCATATCCTTTTTCGTTGGGATGAACGCCGTCCTTGGAAAGCAGAATCTCTTTGTCTTCCAAAAAAGCCGAATGAAAATCGATGTAACTCAACGCGTTTTTAGTTGCAATATCTTTAAGGATTTGATTGTAAACCAAAACATCTCCGTTTGTTCTAATCTTTCCTGTTGTTGAGATTTTAGAATCGATTTTTTCAGAAATTGGAAGAATGCTAACCAAGTAAATCTCCTCTGAATAAAGCTTTGCATCTTGAATTGCGGTTTCAATATTTGCTTTGAATTGTTCAGCGTCTACCATTTGATTTCCATCTTTCACAGCCAAATCATTGGCTCCGTAACCGATGAATACGATATTTCCGTCAGCGGAGTTTCTGGCTTTTATTTCGTGCGGAATCCTTTTGACCAAACCTTCCGAAGTTTCGCCACCAATTCCGAGATTGAAAAGAATCAGTTCATTCGAGCTTCCTTCATTATATTTCTGTAGCGCATATCGTTTCAAAATATCGACCCAGCCACCAAAAACACCATCATATTCGCCGTAAGTAATGCTGTCTCCGAAGAATAATCCATAAATCATCTTGTTCATTGTCTTGTTTTAAATCACTCCAAAATTAATGTAATATTCTTATGAGATTCTAAAATCTCAATCAAAATTTCGAATAAAGTTTGTCCGTTTCCATCAATCAAATCATCCAGTTTTTGCTGAATTAGCTCAATATTAAAAGGTTTTCCCTGTTTGATTTTGTTTTCGTAAAAAACTTTCGTCGCTTCAGAACCTAAATCTTGTTTTGATTTCTCAGAATCTTTCCAAATGATTTCACCCTGAATTCCATAAAGAATATCATCAAAACCATCCAGAGTTCCGACTTTCCAATCTTCGTCTTTCATCAAGCCCTCAAAAACCTCATCATAAAATCCCAACAAATCAGAAAAATGGCTGCCATTGATGACAGCCGATTTCTTATTATTTTTATTTGAAGTATTCGACTCCATTTTTAAAGATGTTGTGGTAATTCGCAGTTGGAATATTTTTCATCAAACCTTCTGCAAAACGTTCAGGATGTCCCATTCTACCGTAGATTTTTCCGCAAGGACTGGTGATTCCTTCAATTCCGAACAATGAATTATTTGGATTGAACGGCATTCCGTGAGCGATGTTTCCATCTAAATCCAGGTATTGCGTTGCAATCTGTCCGTTCTGATACAACTTCTGAATTTCCGCTTCCGAAGCCATAAAACGACCTTCACCGTGAGAAATTGGAATAGTGTAGACCTGGTCTTTCATTCCTTTCAGCCAAGGTGATTCATCATTCAGAACTTTCACATTTACCATTTGAGAAATATGTCTTCTGATTGCATTGTGAGCCAAAGTAGGAGAGTTCTCATCCAAATCCTTGATTCTCCCGTAAGGCAACAACCCTGACTTCACCAACGCCTGGAAACCGTTGCAAATTCCAATGATCATTCCGTCTCTGTCGAGCAATTCGTGAACGGCATTTCGCATCTTTTCGTTCTTCAGAACATTTACGATAAACTTAGCAGAACCATCCGGTTCGTCACCTGCAGAGAAACCTCCAGAAAATGCCAAAATCTGTGACTGCTTAATTTCTTTTACCCACGCATCAATGCTTTCATCAAGCAATTGGTGATTGATATTGATTAAAGGTAAACTGCTTGTAACTGCTCCTTCTTTTGCGAAAGCATTCAACGTATCATACTCGCAGTTTGTACCTGGGAAAACCGGTGCGAATACTTTTGGTTGAGCAATTCCGTGCTTTTTAATGATGATATTTCTAGGGTTGATCGAGTTTAATTTCTCATCAATTGCCACCGTGATTTTTTCTTTTTCAATTGTCGGGAAAAGATTTTCAAATGTATTTGTATTCGCTTTTAATAATTTTTCAATCGCAAATTCTGCATCATTAATTTTAATAACATTTGAATCTTTAACTTCTCCAATTAACAGAATACTTGTAGAACTTAACTCTTCTTTAGATTCAATGATTAAGCTACCGATATTTTTAGTTAATAAAACTTTTTCATCAACGGTAATTTCAGCGCCTAATCTATTTCCGAAGCTCATTTTTGCCAAAGCCACAGCAACTCCACCTTCTTTCACAGTTTTCACAGAAACAATTTTTCCAGCTTTAATATTTTCAAAAATCAATTCAAAAATAGTTTTTAAAGCTTCGTAATTTGGAAGTCCGTTTTCCTGAGCAATATGATTGTAGAAATATACTTTACTTCCTTCGTTTTTAAATTCAGGAGAGATAATATTTTTCTTTTCACCGTTCGCACAAGCGAATGAAATCAATGTTGGCGGAACATTCAAATCCTGATACGTTCCACTCATTGAATCTTTTCCTCCGATGGCAGCCAAACCAAAGTTAATTTGAGCATCATAAGCTCCCAAAAGAGAAGCCAACGGTTTCCCCCATTTTTCAGGATTCTGACCCAATTTCTCAAAATATTCCTGAAAACTGAATCTTATATTTTTATAATCGCCACCCATCGCAACGATTTTGGCAACACTTTCAACCACAGCGTAAGAAGCTCCCAACAAAGAGTTCTGCTTAGAAATCTCCGCATCAAATCCCCAACTTGCCAAAGAAACTGTTTCAATATTTTTTGCTCCGATGATCGGTAATGTCTGAACACTTCCTTCCATTAAAGTCTGCTGATATTTTCCACCTAAAGGCATCGCAACCGTAGTCGCACCGATTGAAGAATCGAACATTTCCAACAAACCTTTTTGAGAAGCAACATTTTTATCACCTAAAATTTTCAAGAAGTTTTCTTCATTGAATGATTGAGTTTCTTCTTTTACTTCATTAAGGTGAGTAATTTTAACTTCCTGACTTTTCGAACAACCATTTGTATCTAAAAATGCTCTTGAAAGATCAACAATTTTATCGCCTTTCCAAAACATCTGCATTCTTCCGGAATCTGTCACTTTTGCAACCTCAACAGCCACAATATTTTCAGCTTCACAGAATTTGATGAACTGTTCTTTATCTTTTGGTTCAACAACAACCGCCATTCTCTCCTGAGATTCAGAAATAGCCAATTCAGTTCCATTTAGACCTTCATATTTTAAAGGTAAAACATCCAAATTAACTTCCAAAGAATCAGCGATTTCACCGATTGCTACGGAAACACCTCCAGCTCCGAAATCATTAGATTTTTTAATTAATCTCGTTACTTCAGGATTTCTGAATAATCTCTGGATTTTACGCTCTTCAACCGCATTTCCTTTCTGAACTTCAGAACTCATTGTGTGAATCGAAGTTTCGTCCTGTTCTTTTGAACTTCCGCTTGCTCCACCAACACCGTCACGACCAGTTGCGCCACCTAAAATGATGATAGAATCACCAGCTTCAGGCTTTTCACGTCTTACCCAATCCACAGGAACCGCGCCGGTAACGAAACCAACTTCCATTCTTTTTGCTTTGTAGCCTTCATCGTAGATTTCAGAAACCATTGTAGTCGCCAAACCGATTTGGTTACCGTAAGAAGAATAACCATTTGCAGCCTGTTTTGTGATTGTTTTTTGAGGTAATTTGCCCGGCAACGTTTGATCAACAGATTCTAAAACATCAGCAGCACCCGTCAATCTCATCGCCTGGAAAACGAAAGAACGTCCGGACAAAGGATCTCTGATCGCACCACCTAAACAGGTCGAAGCCCCACCAAAAGGTTCAATTTCCGTTGGGTGATTGTGAGTTTCATTTTTGAATAATAAATACCACGGTTCTTTTTTACCATCATATTCAGCTTCGATCTGGATTGTACAAGCGTTGATTTCATCAGAAACCACCAAGTTCTCCAAATTACCTGTTTTATGGAAATATCTTCCGCAAACAGTCGCCAGATCCATTAAAGAGATTGGTTTTAATTCGCGTCCTAAGAATTTTCTTTTTTCGATATAATCATTGAAAATAGTTTCCAATGTATGTTTAAACTGTCCTTCAAATTCAATATTTGACAACTCTGTTTCAAACGTTGTGTGACGGCAGTGGTCACTCCAATACGTGTCTAAAACTTTCAGTTCCGTTTCTGTTGGATTTCTCTGTTCAGTTTTAAAGTATTCCTGAATGAATTTCAAATCATCCAAACCTAATGCAAAACCGTGATTATTGAAAAATTCTTCAAGCTGAGCATCATCAAAATTGATAAAATTTTCGTGAACCAAAACTTTCGAAGGAGTTTCATCTGAAGGAAAGTCAAAAACCGACAAATCTTTTTCCTGAGATTCAACTTTATTGATCAAAAGATCCTTGATTTTTACCAAATCAGCTTCTGAAATGCCTTCAAACTGCATAAGCTTACCGCTTCTTACTTTTGATTTCTCATTTCCAGTCAGTAAAGCGATACACTGCTGCGCAGAATCTGCACGCTGATCGTATTGTCCGGGTAAAAATTCCAATGCGAAGTAAACTCCTTCTGCAGGATTTTCTTCGATCAAAATATCGGTAACAGGATCCACGAATGTGCTGTTGACCACTTTTTCGAATTCACCGTCATTTAATCCAAAAATATCGTACACGTTGTACACTTTTACACTCTGGAAAGACGGAACCACCGCTTTTACTTCATCAAAAATTTTTGGACTTTCTACATCGAAAATTCCTCTTTTTTCTACGAAAATTCTTTTATTCATTTTTATAGATATGAGATTTTAGCTTTCATTCTAAAATCATTTATTAGATTTATTTTTATAACAAAAAAATGCAGCCAAAGCTGCACAGATTATACTTTTAGGTCAGATTCCAAACCAATCAATTCGCTATTAGCATCCAAAATCGGCTGAACTTCATTCGCAATGAATTCCTCCGTTTGAATTGGTGCAAAACCGATAAAGTTTTTCGGATCCAGAACTTCTTTTAACTTTGATTTATCAAGCTTTAAAGTTTCATCATTCAAAATCCTTTCGATCAGATCATTTTCTTTACCTTCTTCTTTGACTTGCTTTGAAGCTTCCATCGAGTGAAGTCTGATTACTTCGTGGATTTCCTGACGGTCGCCACCAGCTTTTACCTCTTCCATAATGATGTATTCAGTTGCCATAAAAGGAAGTTCTTCTTCGATATGTTTGTTGATTCTGTTTGGATAAACCACGATTCCGTTCATAATATTGTTCCAGATCAACAAGATTGCATCAACTGCCAAGAACGCTTGCGGAATAGTTAATCTTTTGTTGGCTGAATCGTCCAATGTTCGTTCAAACCATTGCGTTGAAGCCACCATTGCAGAACTCGTTGTCAAAGACATCACGTATTTTGCCAATGCTCCGATTCTTTCACTTCTCATCGGGTTACGCTTGTAGGCCATTGCCGATGAACCAATTTGGTTTTTCTCGAATGGTTCTTCAACTTCTTTAAGATTTTGAAGCAAACGTAAATCGTTGGTAAATTTATGTGCAGATTGTGCGATATTTCCTAATAAAGCCACCACTTTTGCATCGATTTTTCTATCGTAAGTCTGACCAGAAACGCCGAAAACTTTTTCGAATCCGAATCTTTTTGACAACTCTTTGTCAAGATGTTTTACTTTAGAATAATCGCCATTGAAAAGCTCCAGGAAACTTGCAGCCGTTCCTGTTGTTCCTTTCACGCCTCTGAAACGTAGAGTTTCTAAGAAAAAATCAAGTTCCTCAATGTCTAGAACCAAACTCTGTAACCAAAGCGTTGCTCTTTTTCCAACAGTTGTCAATTGAGCTGGTTGGAAGTGTGTGAATCCTAATGTTGGAAGATCTTTATATTGAATAGAAAAGTCAGCTAGATTCTTCATCACATTGACCAACTTTTTCTTGATGATTAAAAGTCCGTCACGGATTTGAATTAAATCTGTATTGTCTCCTACAAATGCCGAAGTTGCTCCCAAGTGGATAATTCCTTTTGCAGAAGGCGCCACATCTCCGTAAGTGTGAACGTGAGCCATCACATCGTGTCGGAATTTCTTCTCATATTCAGCGGCAATCTGATAATCTATATTTTCGACATTGGCTTTCAGTTCAGCGATTTGCTCATCCGAAATTTCAAGGCCTAGATCTTTTTCTATTTCAGCAAGAGCCACCCAAAGTTTTCTCCAAGTACGGAACTTATAATTATGAGAAAAATTAAACAGCATTTCTTCACTGGAATAGCGCTCTTCCAATGGGTTTTTGTAGGAATTCATTTCTTTCTTTTTACTTTTTAGATGACACAAAATTAAGAAAATTAACCGACTGAATAAAATGAAATTTTAGATTGAAATCAATTTAACCAAAAGATAATTTTTTAATCAAATAATCGGCGGGATATTTGTATCTCCAAATTAAATCTAATAAAAATGGTTTCTAAAAATACTTCCGAAATAAGGGTCAGCGTGACGACTGAGTATGATAATTTCAATAGTTATCCTTCTGAAAACCGCTTCGTTTTCAGGTATAATATTGAGATTGAGAATCTTGGAAGTCTTCCGGTGAAATTACTTTCACGAAAATGGGTGATCTACGATTTAGGATTTGGATTTACGGAAGTTGAAGGCGCAGGTGTGATCGGTTTGACGCCTGTTATAGAAAGCGGAGATAAGTTCAGTTATTTTTCAAATGTGATCCTAAAGTCTGGTGTTGGCAATATGGAAGGTCATTATGTTTTTGAAAATTTTGAGAAAGAAAAGTTCAATGTGAGTATTCCAAAATTCAATTTGGTGACGGAAGTTCTGAGTAATTGATTTTAATTAATAAAAAATTATTTGTTCTCAAAGAAACTTTATCTTTTTATTAAATACTTCCGTGATTTCCTCATTTCTGGAAATCATCAATCTTTCGAAACTTAGCAGAGAAATTTTTGCGCAAACTTCTGCATCAGCGTCCGCTCGGTGGTGATTAAAGTTGATTTCGTGATGCTCTGCAAGGCTTTTCAGTCCGTAACTTTTAAGATTTTTCCAAGCTTTTTTCGCAACCCCAATACTGCATAAATAATTAATTTTCGGTGCGAAAAATCCATAATGATCTAGGCAGCCACGCAAAACGCCGGCATCGAAAGAAGCGTTGTGAGCGATCATTAAGTTTCCATACATCAATTGTTCGATCTCATACCAAATGTCTCCGAAAGTAGGAGAATTTCTCACATCTTCCGGATTGATACCATGAACAGCAACATTGTGATAATTGAAATATGGATACGATGGCGGTTTTATGAGCCAGGATTTAGTTTCTTTGATCACGCCATCTTCCACGATGCAAATTCCCAGCTCGCAGGCTGAGTTTTTTTCGTGAGTGGCAGTTTCGAAATCTAAGGCTATGAAATTCATTTTATTGATTATTCTTTGAACCTAAAAAATGTTTGAACATTAACCATTTGGTCTGATAATAAGGATCAACCTGATGATTTTGTCTCAGCTGAATCGATTTTGGAAGCTGGATGTAAAAATAAACATGAGCTTTGAGAACTGCCCAAAGAAATTTCCATCCATTTTTGTAAGCCAGATAAAATGCCGCATAACCGTCGAGATGAAGCCTGAAAAATAGAATGAAAAAAACTTTTGCTGATGGCAGATTTTTCAGCATCATTGATAGATTATTGCGGAAATTAAGGTAAGTTTTTTCTGGATTTTCTTTCTTTAAAGTTCCGCCGCCGACGTGATAAACTGTTGACTTTCCGCAATAATAAATTTTCCGCCCTTCATTTTTTAATCTCCAGCAAAGATCGATTTCTTCCTGATGTGCAAAGAATCTTTCATCAAAACCATTCATTTTCCAAAAATCCTCGGAACGAATAAATAAGGAACAGCCTGATGCCCAAAAGATTTCGGTTTCATCGTCATATTGTCCGTTATCAAATTCTATATTTTCAAAAACACGTCCCCGGCAATATGGGTAGCCTAAATTATCAATTAAACCACCGCCAGCACCGGCAAATTCAAATTTGTTTTTTTGATTGAAATCCAGAATTTTTGGCTGAATGGCTGCGATATTTTGATTTTCAGAAAAGAGTTTTGTTATTGGCGAAATCCATTGATTTGTAACTTCTACATCAGAATTCAGCAAACAGTAAATGTCTGCTGTGATGGATTTTAAACCTTCATTATAACCAGCCGCAAAACCAGAATTACTTTGGTTCTGAATAACTTTTACTGATGGGAAATTTGATTTTAAAAATTGAACAGAATCATCTGAGGAAGCATTATCGATCACGTAAATTTCCGCTTCGGAAGAATAATTGATTACTGACGGCAAAAACTTTTCCAGCCAGTTTTTTCCATTCCAATTCAATATAGCAATAGCGACAGTCATCTAATCTTCGTAAGTTTTAATGGCATCTTTGTATTTCCATCTTCTGTGAGACCAAAGCCAGTTGTCGGGTCGTTTTTTAATAGTGTTTTCCAACAGAGCATGGAATTTTTTGACAACCTCGTGTTCTACAAATTTATCGCCGTCAGGGAAAATTCTGTGGTAATTGACTTGATAGAATCCACGCTTTACCTTTTTCATTTCACAATAGATAAAAACCATATCCATTCGTGTGGATAGCTTGTCATAGCCCACAAATGCAGGCGTTTTTTGATTCAGGAACTTAAGTCCGTAATTCACTGAATGTACATTTGGTGTCTGATCCGCAACAAACATATAGATAGAATTTCCATCGTTTTGATTTCTGAAAATATGTTTGATCACATCATTCGCTTCCAGAGATTTGTTGTTAAATCTATTTCGGATCATTTTGATTTTCTGTTCCCAAAATTTACTGCTCATTTTCCGGTAAACGGGATGACAATCTTTTTGCGGGACGATCGTCGCCAGTGCATTGAACCATTCCCAGTTGAAAACGTGGCCGGAAAGTAAAATGACATTTTTTGCTTCTGCTTTTGCATCGTGAAAAACCTCTTGATTCAGATGTTGCATTCGAACTCTTGACTCTACATTACTTATGGTAAACGCTTTGAGCATCTCGGCCAAATAATCGCAAAAGTTGGAAAAGAATTTTTTAGAAATATCCTTGATCTCCTTGTCAGATTTATCGGGAAAAGAATTTTTAAGATTTTCCAAAACCTCATTCTTTCTATATCCGACAATATAATAATTGATGAAAAACATAATATCTGAAAATACATACAATACTCTCAGTGGTAATCGGGAAATTAGTAATAATAATCTGAATAAAAATTGATTCAATGTATAATGAATATTGGCAAATATACTGAAAAATGGCGGGATAATTGCTTAAATTTGATGTTTGTAAAATCAATATTTATTAAAATGAAAAGATCAATTATAAAATTATTTTTTGTTGGAGGTCTGCTAGCTTTCTCTGCAGTCAACGCACAATCTACTGAAAAGACCTTGACAAAAGAACAAATTGAAGCGAAAAAGAAAGCTGCAGCAGAGGAAAAAGCAAAGCTGCCCAAGCCTTATCATCCGGAAGCTAATGCAGAATTGGATATTCAGAATGCTGTGAAATTAGCTAAGAAGACTCACAAAAATGTCATTATTCAGGCTGGAGGAAACTGGTGTATCTGGTGTTTGAGATTTAATAATTACGTGCAGCAAACGCCGGAACTTAAAAAAGTCGTTGATGACAATTACGTTTATTATCACTTAAACTGGTCTCCGGAAAATAAAAATGAAAAGATATTTGCCAGCTACGGAAATCCGGGAGATAAATTTGGTTATCCAGTTTTCATTGTTTTGGATGAAAATGGAAAACAGATTCATACTCAAGACAGCTCAGTTTTGGAAGAGGGCAGTGGCTACAGTCTGGAAAAGGTAAAAGAATTTTTCACAACCTGGAAACCTAAAAAATCTTAAAATTATAATTCATAAAAAAACCATCCTGAAATATCGGGATGGTTTTTTTGTATTTTGAAGTACTGATTAAGCTTCTTCAGAAGAAGTTTCTTCTTCAACTTTAGCTTTAGGAGCAGCTGGTTTAGGAGCTTCTACCGGAGCATCAGAAACGATAGCAAAATCAAAGTTGTACTCTACATTTCTGTGAAGTCTGATCAATGCAGTCACTGTACCAGTTCTTTTGATTGTGTTTCCAGGAATTTTGATGTATTTTTTATCAACAGTTACACCAGCTTTTGCCAAAGCAGCAGCAAGATCAGCATTGTTGATAGAACCGAATAATCTGTCACCAGAACCTACTTTTGCAGGAATAGTGATAGATGTCTTCTTCAATTGCTCAACTACCGCGTTAGCAGCAGCAACCAATTTAGCTTCTTCTTCTTTTCTGGATTCCAAAGTAGCTTCCAAAGCTGCTTTGTTTTTAGGCGTTGCTAATAAAGCAAAACCTTGAGGTAGTAAAAAGTTACGAGCGTACCCTGGTTTTACATTTACTGTATCGAACTCAAGTCCTAAGTTCTCTACGTCTTGTTTTAGGATAATTTCCATTGTTGTTGTCCGTTTTAGTTTTAGAGCCAAGAACAAAGAGCCAAGAATCAAGATTTTAAAATCTTTTATCTCTTATCTTTTATCTCTTATCTAAATCGTTAGAATTAAATTATTATTCAGCAACAAAAGAAGCAGGCGAACCTACTTCCTTTATTTATTTTTGTCTTATTTCAAAAGATCTGCTACGTAAGGCATCAAAGAAAGGTGTCTTGCTCTTTTGATAGCTGCAGATACTTTTCTTTGGTATTTAAGAGAAGTTCCTGTGTATCTTCTTGGTAAGATCTTACCTTGTTCGTTTACGAATTGTAAAAGGAAGTCAGCATCTTTGTAATCTACGTGCTTAATTCCGAATTTTTTGAATCTACAGTACTTTTTATCAGTTTTTGTGTTGATATCAAGTGGAGTAAGGAATTTTACTTCAGATTCGCCTCCGGCAGAGGCTTGTTTTGCCATATCATCTATTGCCATGATTTTAAAATTTTAAAAGGTTAATAATTAAGCTTTAGCAGATTTGATTTTGCTTCTTCTTGTTACTGCATAATCGATTGCGTGTTTGTCAAGTTTAGTCGTTAAATAACGGATCACTCTCTCATCACGTTTAAAAGCAGTTTCAAGATCTGCAACTACAGTTCCTTCTCCTTTGAATTCGATCAGTGTGTAAAAACCATTCTTTTTCAATTGAATAGGATAAGCTAATTTCTTAAGTCCCCAATTTTCTTTGGCAACGATTTCGCAATTGTTTGAAGTCAATAGATCTTCAAATTTTTTCACTGCTTCCTCCACCTGAGCATCAGATAGAACGGGAGTTAAAATGAAAACAGTTTCGTAATTGTTCATAATGTTAATTTATTAATTAAAAATTCGAGTTGCAAAAGTACAACTTTTTTCTAAACTACAAACAGTTGGCATAAAAAAATCCCGTCAAAGTTTGACGGGATTAAATTTAATATTTTAAAATATTATTTTTTGATCACTTTCGTAGAAGTAGAAGTTCCATCTTCCAATAAAGTAGTAACAACGTAAACGCCGGCGTTGAATTTGCTGAAATCAATTTGAGATTTAACTTCATTCAAGTCTTTTGTTAATAATTGTTTACCAGTAACATCATAAACTTTTACAGATTTGATCTTACCTTGAGCTTCGATATTGAAGATATCTTTAACCGGGTTTGGATAAGCTTTGATACCATTTTTGGAAACTTCAGAAACTGCTAGCGTTCCAATGTTCAGTGTGTAATCTTCAACCTGTCCAAAAGTTGCTGTTCCACAAGGTGTAGTATTGGAAGAAGTGGAGCTGGAGTCATTAAGTCTTACTCTCATTCTAGTGTTTCCAATTGTAGCTGTTGCCGGAATTGTAATAGAACCTGTCCAAGGAGATGTTTTGGTAGGTGTTACCAATACCTGCTCACCTGCATCATTAAAGTCCTTATCATTGTTTAGGTCAATCCATACCAATACTTGATCTTCCGGATAAGACGTTCCTGTGAAACTAGCACTGAAGGTGTAAGTTGATCCAGCAGTTACATTTCCAACAGTAGATGTGAAATCTTCATAACCTGCTGTAGAAGTAGAACTCTTATTAATATTTGCAAAAGTTACATTGGATATTTTTTCAAAACTTGTAGAGGTTGCAGACGCAGTACAATATGATGCCGCAGCAGTTGTGAAAGAATTTACAGTACAGCCCGTAGCCGCGCCAATCGTATTTTTAGGAATAACTTTCCAATAATAAGTCGTACTAAGAGCTAAAGTAGATGGAACTGTAAAGCCTGTACTTGTAACATTACCAACAAGTGTAGTCGGGTTAGGATTTGTATCAAGGTAAACATCGTAAGAGTCAGCGCCTGAAGAAACACCCCAAGATAAAGTAGTAGATGTAAAAGGAACATTCGTAGCAGCATTAGCTGGAGAAGTCAGTGTCGAACAGCTAGGCGCAACAGAAGGTGCAATAGATGTTGTAATTTTGAAATCATCTACAGCAAAGCCAAATTGGTCAGTAGATGAACACTGGATTGCAATATGCACTTGTTGTCCGGCATAAGCGCTCAAACTTGATGTAAATTCGTGCCAGGTAATATCAGCTGGTGTAGTAATCACAGCGGATAATGGTGTGAAATCTGCAACGGCAGTTCCAGTTGTCGAGATATAAACTCTGTATTTTTCTGCCCCGTAAGTTGCATCACAGCTTTTTGCCCAAAAACTTAGTGCACCCCCGTCAGAAGGCAAAGTGATTTTTGGAGAGATTAACCAGTCATTGTTTGCTGCTGCACTAGTAAGATAAAAGGCTGTCATTGTTTTTACTCCTGTTCTGGCAGTCCAGTCCGAAGCGTCCGTCGGTTCTAAGACAGGAGTTGTTGTTGTGGAATTAAAAACCTGAAAAGCTTTGTTAGTTCCATTACCATTCGGGAAAGTGATCCCTTGAAATCCGCCCGAAGGACTGTTGTCTACATCAAGTAAAGTCCAGCTCCCGACATTTGAAATCGAAAAATCTGCATAACTTTCGAAGCTGTCCTGGAAGACAACATACTGTGCGTTCATCACATTAGAAGCGCATAAGCCGGCTAATGTTGCTAAAGAGAATAGAATTTTTTTCATAATAAAAATTTATTTTTTGATTCATTTCAAAATTATGAAAAAAAACGTAACGAGTGTTAATTTTTTATATAATATTTAAAAAAATAATAACAATTTAACATAATATAAAACTATTTTCCATTTTTAATATCATTAATAAAATTGACTTTCAAAGACTCATAAAGGGAATGGCGGCTTACTACCACAGAAAAAATAGACGACATCATCCCGGCCAGCATCAAATGAAATATTAATGAATGCCGGTCCGTCATTTCTAAAACCAAAATCGCTGATGTGAATGGTGCACGTGTAATTCCTGTCAGGAAAGCTACCATTCCGGCCAGAATCAAAACGTTGGTTTCATTGTCTGTCAAATTCATAACTCCAGCAAACACACTACCGATAGACGCACCGGTAGAAAGTGCCGGAGCAAAGATTCCGCCTGCGCCGCCAGATGTGAATGCCAAAGCCGGTCCAAGCATTCTGAGGATTGGAACATACCACGCTTCAGTTTTGTTATCTGTAAAAAGAACTCTTTCTATAATGTCTTTTCCTGAGCCAAGAATATCACGGTTGATGAAATAGGCGATGGTTGCGACGATCAATCCACAAATAATAAGAAAGATGACGTTTGACAGATCAGTTTTAAGTTTTTTCTTTAACCGATTAATTTTCAGCATAGTCACGGAAAGCTGGCTGCTGAGAATGCCGCAAATTCCTGAGACGAAAATAATGGGAAACATAATCCACAAAGTAACATTGCCAGTTTTCGGATATCCGAGATACAAATAAGAACCTGCAAAAGACTGTGCCGTAAGTCCGGCAATTATAACCGCAGTAAACAAAGCTGTTTTAAAGTAATTAATATGTGTTTTCGATAATTCCTCCACTGCGAAAACAATTCCGCCCAGTGGTGTATTGAATGCTGCAGAAAGTCCGGCCGCAGCACCGGTAAGAATCATATTCTTCTTCGAAATTTTTGGCCACCATTCCGGCAAATATTCATAAACTTTTCGGAAAACCGATCCTGCAATCTGTATCGTTGGTCCTTCCCGCCCGATTGCGCCGCCACTTGATACCAAAACAAAACTCGAAATGATTTTTATAATAATGATTCGAAAACTCAATAATTTATAGATCAAATGATTGTCTTTCGGATTTGCAAAATCTACCGCCGCCATCACTTGCGGAATGCCGCTGCCTTTTGCAAAAGGTGCATATTTTTTCACAAGCCACCAGGAAAGCACAAATCCGGCAGGCGCTATTATAAAGATCATCCAAAGATGCCAGTCCAGGATTTTGTTCAGCGTATGTTCTCCGAAAGCAAAAACCTGCGCGTATAAAACCGCAATGATTCCGGTAATGATAGAGCCTACCCAGAAAGGAACTGCCTGCAAGAGATTTTCTTTCAAACGTTCGTTTCGGATGTTGTCAAAAGATTTTTTGAGGATGGTTCTGATATACCGAAAGATTTTTTTCATACTCAGATTTTCAAAGTTTCAGGATTGTGAAGGCGGATGATTTTTGCACCTTTTTCTATTAATTTCAAATGTAGGTCTAAGGTTTCCTTCTCAACTTCATTTGGCTCTTTTCCAAGTGGTTTATAGATGAATGACTTCTTTGAAATTCCTGCGAGTATTGGATATTTGCCAAAACCAATGTATTCAAATTCATCTATCATTTTATATTGATCTTCCACAGTTTTCCCAAATCCAAAACCAGGATCTAGAATGATGTCTTTGATTCCTTTTTGTTTTAATTCTAAAATTTTCTCTGAGAAAAATCGGTTGATTGAAAGGATTATATCATCAAACTTAATTTTCTCGTGCATCGATTCGTAACTCGTATTGATGTGCATCAATATATAAGGTAAACCTGTTTGTGCAACCGTATCCAAAAGTTTGGAATCAAATTGTCCTGCCGAGATGTCATTTACAATATCAATACCTTCATCGAAACCAAACTTCACAACGTCAGAGTAGAATGTGTCCAAAGAAATCAGACTTTCCGGAAATTCTTTTTTGATTAATGAAATCACATTTCCAATTCTTCGGATTTCCTCATCAGCATTCAAATATTCTGCATTTGGTCGCGTGGATTGTGCGCCAATATCGATGAAGGTTGCACCGTTTTTCAGGAGATTTTCTGCTTGTATTAACGCATTTTTTTCATTATTAAATTTCCCGCCATCCGAAAAAGAATCTGGCGTGAGGTTCAAAATTCCCATTAATTTTGGCTTCGACAAATCAACCAATCTGCCATTAAAATTGATGGAAAAGGAGCGGGAAATGTCAGAATTTGTAATAGAAAAACTCATTTAACAAAAATAGGGAATTCAGTATTGCTAAGCATTAAAAATAAAGCTTCATTCGATTCTTTAATCTAATAAAATAAAATTATTTTTGCAGATATACTTCAAACTAAATCTATGAAAATATTCCTTTACTCTATTATTCTGACTGTAAGTTCATCTGCATTGGTGGCACAAAATGTAAATTTTTCTGATATCACTTTTAAAAATAATTTGCTTGCTAATTTGCAAATTAATACCAATGGAGACTCAGAGATTCAGGTTTCTGAAGCGGAAGCTTATTCTGGAAAAATTGACTGTCCATCTCGAGGTATTAAATCTCTGGATGGTATTCAATCCTTTAAAAATTTGACAAGCTTGAATTGTGCAATGAATCAGCTGACTAGTATTGATATTTCTCAAAATACTAATCTCAAAAGCTTGAATGTTTCTAGTAATCAACTAATCTCGCTAGATGTTTCAAAAAATTTATTAATAACTTCTTTAGTAGCAAGCTCAAACAAATTAACTCAAATAAATGTAACAAATAATTTACTTTTAGACGATTTCTGGATTGGTGGGAATTTGCTTACAAACCTTGATATAACTAAAAATATAGCGTTGAAAAGTCTGTACGCAAGCGGCAATGGCTTTACAAGTCTGGATGTAAGCAAAAATGTAAATTTGGGATATTTTTTATGTGATAATAATCTTCTGACTGATCTGGATCTAAGTAAAAACTCAAAATTATTTTACTTAACAGCTTTTGCCAATAGATTTACGTCATTGAACTTAAAAAATGGTACAAATACTATAATTACCTATATTGAAATATGGGAAAATCCGAATCTTAAATGTATTCAAGTTGATGATGCAAATTATTCTGCTGCAAATTGGTTAAAGAAAGATGCGACGGCAAGTTACAATACCAACTGCTTACTTGGAACTTCTGAAATTCAAAATTCAAAAATCTCTGTTTATCCTAATCCGGTAAAAAATATTCTTAATTTTTCGGAAAAATCAAACGTAGAAATATATAATTCTGCCGGACAAAAATTGACATCATCAGAGCAATCTAAATCTGTTGATGTTTCAAAATTATCGAAAGGCATTTATGTAATTATTCTGAAAGATAAATCTGGGAAAGAAATTCAAAAAACTAAAATCATTAAGGAATAAATACTGACAAGCATCAACTTCCAACTTTCAACTAAATTTGTATCTTTGAACCAATAGACTGATTTATGCACAATACTTCCGCCCAGTTTGACGACGTTATCACGGTTTGCAGGGACTTATTTGAGAAAAAAATGAAAGATTACGGAACTGCGTGGCGCGTTCTTCGGCCAAGTTCTATCACTGATCAAATTTATATCAAAGTCAATAGAATCCGTACTTTGCAGATGACCGACGTGAAAATGGTGGACGAAACTGAGGAAGACGAATTTATTGCCATCATCAATTATTCCATCATCGGATTGATTCAGTTGGAGAAAGGTTTTTCGGATGAGATCAACGCAAATCCTGACGAAACAATGAAACTTTATAATTTTTATGCTCAAAAAGCAAAAGAATTGATGGAACGCAAAAATCACGATTACGGCGAAGCTTGGCGCGAAATGAGAATTTCATCCATCACCGATTTGATTTATCAAAAAGTGCTTAGAACCAAACAGATAGAAGATAACAACGGCGCAACTTTGGTGTCCGAAGGTTTGGATGCGAACTACTTTGATATGCTCAACTACGCAGTGTTTTGTTTGATAAAGATGGAAGTGGGAAGTCAGAAGAGGGAAGATTAAAGATTCTGTGGAAAGGTAATTTATGTATTAAGATGAGTTTTAAATTTGAAAAATTAATTATTTGGCAAAAATCAATGGATTTTGGAGAAACAATATTTCAAATTTCCAAAGATTTTCCAAAAGATGAAATGTTCAATTTGGTTTCTCAAATTAGAAGAGCGGTAGATTCTATTGCACTGAATATTTCTGAGGGCTCAATTTTACAATCCAATCCTGAGTTTAAAAGATTTTTAGGTTTTTCAATTCGGTCTTTGGCAGAAGTCGTAACGTGTTTATATAAAGCAAAAAATAGGAATTATATTTCAGAAGAAAAATTCAAAGAATTGTATGACGAATCATATCAATTAATGAATCAAATCATTGGATTCAGAAACCAACTAAAAGATTAATCTATGTATAATATTGTCAACATCCATCTTCCATCCTCTAACTTCCATCTCTAAAATTATGAAAGCAGTTTTACGCTACATTGTCGCACTTGTATTCATCGCTTCTGGATTTGTAAAAGCGGTTGATCTCAAGGGATTTTCTTTCAAACTGGAAGAATATTTTTCGCCTATCGTTTTTGACTTGCCGTTTTTGGAGAAATATGCTTTGGTATTTTCAATCATTGTGGTTTTGCTGGAGCTGGTTTTAGGTTTTATGTTATTAATGAAAATTAAACTAAAAGAAACCATTTATGCCTTGATTGCACTTTGCGTTTTCTTTGGATTTCTGACGTTCTATTCCGCTTATTTTAATGTTGTGACAGATTGTGGATGTTTCGGAGACGCTTTGAAATTTACGCCTTGGCAATCGTTTTGGAAAGATATTACGCTTCTGGTTTTATTGATAATCTTAGCTGTACTATATAGAAAAAGAGAAGAAAATGAAGAGGTAAGATTCGGGAAGTTACCTTTATTGGGTGTGTTTGTTTTGATAATGCTATTCGTAATGTTCAGAGGTGTTTTCCACGAACCGATGATTGATTTCCGAGCTTACGCGATTGGGACAGATTTGGCTGCCGAGAAAGATAAAATCAATAAAAACCCTTCGGAATACAAGACTTTTTATTCATTAAAAAATTCAAAAACCAACGAGGTTAAAAAAGTTGACCAAGACGAATACATCAATAAAGAATATTGGAAAGATACAACTTGGCAAATCGAGGAAGGAAAGACAACATCAGAGATTTCCAAGAAAGGCTACGAATCCGAAATTTCAAAATTTAAAATTGAAGATGCTACAGGAAATCCCATCACAGACGAAATCCTGAAAGAACCAAGAGTTGTCATCATTTTCACTTACAAACCAAAAGAAGCAGACTTGGAATTAGTCAAAAAAACCGAAACAAAAGCCTTGACAGAAAAAGCCAAAGTGATCGGTGTAAGCACACAACCGAATTTTTACAAACAAATCCCTAATTACCTTATGGACGAAATTGCCATCAAAACCATTGCGAGAAGCAATCCTTTCGTGCTAGTTTTGGAAAAAGGAAAAGTGGTGGAAAAATCAAGTGCTAAAGATTACCTAGAAAAAGAATAATTTATATAATGAGAAAATCAAACAAACCAATCGCTGGCTATCACTTACTGATGATTTTGTCCGCAGTCGATGGAATCATAAAACCGGAAGAAGGGCTTAAAGTTCAGGAATATATGACCGAGGAATTTCCTTTCCGTCTCAACTTGGACGACGAGTTGGAAATCATCGCGCAACTGACTTCTGACCAGTGGCAAGACCACTTCGAGTTCCACGCCAAATGTTTCGAAGAAGATTCTACCGAGCAAGAAAGAAAAGACTTCATCCAATTCGCAAAATCCCTCATCAAAGCCGACAACAAAGTGAGCGATGACGAGCACAAATTTTACATCCTACTGAAAAACCTTTGGAATTTAAAATAATATCAAAATGAGAAAAAACATTGTCGCAGGAAACTGGAAAATGAACAAAACGTACGCTGAAGCACAAGAATTGATGGCTCAGCTTTTAGAATACAAAAAAAACAACAGCACCAACTGCGAGGTTTTCATCGCTCCGCCAGCGTTGTATCTGGCTTCTGCTAAAGAAGTTTTCAAAAATGGCGAAGTTGGCGTTTACGCTCAAGACGTTTCAGAATATGCGAGTGGCGCATACACAGGTGAGATTTCTGTGGATATGTTGGCATCCATTGATGCAGACGGAAGTTTGGTGTCGCACTCCGAGAGAAGGACTTTCCACGGCGAGACAGACAGCCACGCGAATAGAAAAGTGAAAGCCCTTTTGGACAAAGGCCTGACGCCAATCTATTGCAACGGCGAAAAATTGGAGGAGAGAAAATCCGGAAGACATTTCGAAGTCGTAAAAAACCAAACCGAAACCGCACTTTTCACTTTGTCCGCAGAGGAAATCAAAAAAGTCGTGATTGCCTATGAACCAGTTTGGGCCATCGGAACCGGCGAAACAGCCACTGCAGAGCAAGCGCAGGAAGTCCACGCCTACATCAGAAACCTGATTGCTGACAAGTACGGAAAAGACGTTGCAGACGAGGTTTCCATACTTTACGGCGGAAGCGTGAAGCCAGACAACGCCAAAGAAATCTTCTCCCAACCCGACGTAGACGGAGGTTTGATTGGAGGTGCCGCGCTAAAAATCGAAGATTTCACAAAAATCATAGAAGGATTCAATTCATAAATAAAACTTACTTTGTCAAATCGAAGATTCGGCGTAGCCAAAGTTTATCCGATTTGACAAAGTTTTTTTTGGAGCTTGATCCCGCTATCCGTTGCAATCTTTTTTGCACCACATTTGGTCATCCGAAAGAAAGTGAAGTCAAAGCAAAAAAGGATTTCCACTACTATCGGGGCTAGGGGTTTTGTCATCCAAACAAATTTTCTCAAAAATTTATTGATAACTACTTTACAGATTCACAATGAAAATAGAACACCTCGGCATCGCTGTGAAGTCTCTTTCAGATTCAGATGATTTGTTTGCCCGCCTTTTGGGAAAATCAAATTACAAACAAGAATCTGTAGAAAGAGAAGGCGTTACCACCTCTTTCTACGAACTTGGCGAAAGCAAAATAGAACTTCTGGAAGCGTCAAACCCCGAAAGTCCAATCGCCAAATTCCTCGACAAAAAAGGGGAAGGAATCCATCATATTGCTTTTGGTGTAAAAAATATCCAGACCGAAGTAGAACGATTAAAAAAAGAAGGCTTCATTTTTATCTCCGAAGAACCGAAACAAGGTGCTGATAACAAATTAGTTGTCTTCTTACACCCAAAATCGACCAATGGTGTCTTGATAGAATTGTGTCAAGAAAAACCGTAAAACGTTTTGTAGATAGAGAAATTTTGCTATTTTTGCAAACACAAAATTTAACCAATTTTACGAGGTCCTATAGCTCAGTTGGTTAGAGTCCCTGACTCATAATCAGGTTGTCCCTGGTTCGAGCCCAGGTGGGACCACAATAAAACCCTTTAATATGCTGATATTCAAGGGTTTATTTTTTTTCAAGAATGATTTTTTTTGATCTGTAAATGTATTTTCAATCAATCCTCTTTATTCAGATATTCTATAAACTTTGAAGGCGTGATCCCTGTCTGCTGTTTGAAAATACTCACAAATGAGCTGTAGGAAGTGAAACCGCATTCTTCGGCGAGATAGGCAATTTTGTAATTTAGATATTCAGGATTTGATCTCAATTTATTTGTAATGTAGTTGATCCTTAATTCATTAATGTAACTGCTGAAATTATGATCCTTGTGTTTTTTGATGACTTTAGAAAGATAATTTACATTGGTGTTAAAATTTGAAGCTAATGATCCTAGGCTTATTTCTGGAGAGAGGTAATGTTCTTTCCTCTCAAAATTATTCAGTTTTTTCGTCAGATCCTGTTCCTTTTCATCCGAGATATTAGATAAAAAAGCTTTTTCACTCCCTGATTTTTTTACCTTACCAAGAACTTTTGCTAATGTACTTTTTTCCATTCCCTCAATAACTTTAGTAAATTTCAGGTAATCTTTTTTGTTTTTAATGTATTGGTAAATGGCGTATGTAGATACTGTCATGGCAAAGAGCAGGAGAGAAACAATAATTAGATATTTTGTTTTATTAGATTTCTTGAGTTCATTGTCCTTGTTGGTTTCAAGAATTGATACCACTTCGCTCAGTTCTCTCTTTTTTATAATGTTGATACTGTCATTCAATTGCGAGGAAAGCTGATCATACTTGATGCTGTTTTCCTTATCTCCTTTTGCAAGATATAATTGGCGAATATGATTTGTAACAGATTGTGCTAATTTGTATCCTCCGAATTTTTGTGCAATCCTGATACTTTTTTTATAGTTTGCAATTGCGCTATCCGATTTTTCCATTGATCTATAATAATCTCCATAACTTTGAAAAACAAATGCTAAATTAGATTCGTCATTTGCATCCCTCGCATAATATTCTGCTTTTTTGTAATGGTGCAGTGCCGAGTCCAGATTATCTTTCAAAACATAATCATGACCAACATTATTATATGGCATTGATAAATTTGCAGAGCCTTTGTGTCTTTTCTTTAACTTTAAAAATTCGGCTAGGTTTTTTCTATCATATTTTAAAATAGAATCAGCATGAGTGTAATAAATACTTTTATCTCGCCACAGAAGACCTGTAATTTTATGATAATCGTCTGAATTCTTATTCTTTATCGCAGAAGCCATTTTGATGGCTGCATTGTTCTCTCTGACAGATTTGTCAATCATTCCAAGATCTTCGTAAATAAAAGATCTTACACGCCTTACATAGATCTTGGAGAGATATATGTCACTTCCACTCTCAGCATCAACGAGATTACAGTAGTTCAGCGCTTTGGAGTATTCTCCCAAACTATAATAGGAATCTCCAATTGCAAATAGTGCATATTTTATCTTGTCTATATCATTTACCTCCTCTGCTTTTTTTAACAGTTCAAATGCCAGTTTGATAGAATTCACCGGATTTTGTGATGTTTGAATTTTTGAAAGCAATATCTCCATCCTGTCATCCATCTGTGCGGAAACAAAAGAAAATATAAGAATGAGAAAAAAAGTAATTTTTAGTTTTGGTTTTAGTGTGAAATTTTTTTTAATGTAGAACAGTTTTCTATGGTTTACAATGATTTTTTGTTTCTCGAAAAAAAATTTCATCATTTTAGAGAGTTTTTCACAAAGATATATAAATTTTAACTTTATTATTATTTATTAAATTCAGATATGATTTTATAATTAAATTCCTCAAATTATTAAATAATCTTCATAAATAACGGTTAATTTTTGTGTTCATTTTAATGATATATATTGTAATTTTCTTTTTTATGAGCTAAAATCTACTTGAGATTATTCATACAAAATCTATTTGTTTTATTATTTATGTTTCTAAAAATCAATATTTTGTAAAATGACGAGTATGCGTAGAATTCGGAATTTTGGAGATGTACTGTTTTGTTTGTATCTAAAATTAGTTCTTTATTTGAGAAATATTAAAAGACAAAATTTGTCTGATGCATTTTTCTAGCAGTCAACTTCGTCAATTAGTATATCAAAAGCACAAATGATTTTAAATTTTGACGTTCAAATTTCTATAAGACCAGCAAAAATTTTAGCAGAAGTGTGAAGTAGTTATAAGTATGAAAATAAATGTTAAAGAGATCCATATTGGAAGTATCATCAAAGAAATAATTGAGAAGAGAGAAATTCGTCTGGACAGAGTTTCAAAGTTTTTTAAACTAACTGAAAGTGAGGTTTTAAAAATGTATGAACAGAAAAGTCTGGATTCCGATATCCTTCTAAAATGGAGCAAATTGGCTGAGTATGATTTTTTCCGGCCTTACGTAAGCCATTTGATGCTATTTGAAAGTATCAACCAGACGAAAAATAATAAGCAAATCAAAAAGAATGACGACATACAGTTCAGAAAAAATATCTATACGAAAGAGATTAAGGAGTACATCATAGAAATGGTCAATATTAAGCAAAAAACAATATCTGAAATCATTACAGAATATAATATTCCTAAAACAACGATCTATAAATGGATGAAAAAACAAACTCCTGAATAGTCATAAAATAATGAAGCCAAATTACACCAATATATATTTGGATCTCATCAAGTTTAAGATGAAAGGTATACCCATTTCCGCTTTGCTATTGGAAAAAATTAATAACATCAAGTTTGTGCAGGATGTGCTGGAAATAGAAAGAGAGTTTTTCCAAAATCATAACATAGCTTACAATCAAAAATTAAAATGCTACGATGAGACGACAATCAAGGTTATTTTGGAATATCAGAAAATAAATAAATTGACAAATACGGAATTAGGCCAAAAATATATGGTTAGCAGAAACACCATTGCAAAATGGAAAAGAATTTATAGCATTAAAATTTAGAATTATATAAATTAAAATACAACGATCAAAAAATAATATCAAAAAACACAGGAAACACAAGTGATTATAATTCAAAAACACAAATGATAAAAAAATCTTTACTGTAGCCTTTGTTTTTTCGCGATTGCGTCTATAAATGCTTAATTAGGAAGCTAACTCTAACTTATATATGCAAGTAAGTATAGCAAATCCTATCCGTTTAAGGTATGTAGAATGCAGTGGCGGCAGAAATATTATTAATCTTTATTTTTAAACTTATAAAAGAAAAACAAATTCCACAAAATCATTTCGTATCCGTAAAATACATCCTCAATCGGAATTGTAAAAATCCTGAAACCGATAAAATTTTCTGGATTATAATTGACGATAGGAGAGTCGAGGCCGGTTCCTGTTAGGATTCCGTTGACTGCCAGAAATCCGGGCATTAGGATTAAATAGATAAAAGAAGCTTTCCCAATCCAATTGACTTTCAAAATAAATCTTAACATCAACAAACTGATTGATGCTGATAAAAAGGTTACGAAAGTGTAAATTCTATCTTGATAATAAAGTGCAATTCCTAAGAATAATATGGAAGCAATCACAACGAATATCTTTTCAGACTTTGGTTTCCAATCCAGCTTGAAAAATTTATCCAAACAGAAATAGGTGAAAATGCAGGAAAAAGGAATGCAGATGAAAAAAAGAATTTCCTCAATTGGTAATTCCGAAATTTTTAAGCCAATTAGGTATTTATAATTAAACCACCAAACGCCGTGTTTCGTAAACCAAATATCCCAAAGTATAAATATGAAACCGACCAAACTAGAAGCCTTAAAAAACGCGCCAAAATGCCTGTTAAACTTTATCTTAGGATGAAAAGAAAAAATAAAACAAATGATAACTGTGAAAAAGTTGATCAGCAAATAAGTGTATTGGATCATCAGGCTTTGTTTTTATTGAAATACATTTTGAAATATTTTACAGGAACCCAAAGGAATCCAAAACATTCACCATCTTCTTTGTTAATATGCTTATGATGCTGTTTGTGAGCACGTCTGATTGCGAGTAAATAAGGGTTTTTTGTGTCTTTCAAAAACTTAATCCGTTGATGAATGAAAATGTCATGAACAAAAAAATAAGACATTCCGTAAAGTGTAATTCCAATTCCGATGTAAAACCAAATATTAAAATCATTCATTGTTCCGATATACATCAATGCAATTGCAGGAATCGCAAAAATAACAAAGAAGTAATCATTTTTTTCTAAAGGCGGATCGTTGCTGTGATCGTGATGATCCCTGTGGAGTGACCATAGAAAACCGTGCATCACATATTTGTGAACTACCCATGTAAAACCTTCCATCAAGAAAAATGTGATCAGAATGATTAGAAAATTCATGAGGCTTTTTTCTTATTATTAAACATCACTTCCAAAACTTCGTGGCGGAAATTGAAAATCTCTTCCAGCTTTTTCTTTACCAAAATGCTGTGTGCAATTTCGCCAAGAAATCCCATTGGAAGCTCATAATCTACTGTGTCTTTTATCAGAACGCCGTTTTCATTTTCGATAAATTCGTGGAAATGATTCCAAAGTTTGTAAGGTCCTTTTTGCTGGAAATCAGTAAAACTTTTTTCAGAATCTACCTGTGTGATCTCAGTCTGCCATTTCATTGGAATATCCAGAAGGGGAGAAACCGTGTAGTCTATGATCATTCCTTCGTATATCTCATCATCCTGAAGTTTGGTAAGAACTGTGAAATTCATATCTGGCGGTGTGATGATAGAAAGATTGTTGGCAGCGGAGAAGAATTTCCACGCGGTTTCTATATCACAATTCAGTTGCTGTTCTCTATAAAGTCTGTGTTTCATTTTCAATTTTTTAAGATTAATTTTTCATTTTCATTAGACAGATTGTAGAAAGAATTCTATATCGACATCATTTTATATTCTACGTAACTTCCCATCATCAGGGATATTTTTTTGCTGTTTGAGATCCGGATTCTTTGATTGATCATTTTGCTGGCAGACGTTTTCTTAATTTTTTTGAATAATGAAAGATAATATCTGTAAGCCAGGTAAACTCCAAATCTGGATGAAGCCGGCAGTTTTTTAATACCTTCCAAAGCTTCATGGAATTCAAACGCAATCTCTTTTTCGATTTCTGCTTTTACCTGATTGTCAAATGCAGCGATATCAACATTGGGAAAATATGTTCTGCCCAAAACATCATAATCATCTTTCATATCACGCAAAAAATTCACTTTTTGAAACGCCGATCCTAAAATCATTGCAGATGGCTTCAGTCTTTCGAATTCCTCCTTATCGCCGTCAACAAAAATATGAAGACACATCAAACCAACTACTTCTGCCGAGCCCAAAATATATTCTTTATAAAGTTCCGAATTATAATCGATTTTATGAAGATCCATCTCCATACTTCTGAGAAATTGTTTGATCAGCTCGTGATCAATCTGATATTTTTCCACCGTTTCCTGAAATGACTGCATGATTGGATTGAGAGAAATTTTCTCGTCCAAGGCTAAAAAAGTATCATCACGAAATCTTGATAATAATTTTTGCTTGTCGAAGCCGTGGAAACTGTCAACGATTTCGTCCGCCAATCGTACATAACCATAAATGGCATAAATTGGGTTTCGGATATTGGAAGACAAGGCCATAATTCCAAGCGAAAAACTCGTGCTGTATTGCTTTGTCGTCTGTTTACTTATCTTATATGAAAGTTCGTCAAATAATGTTTTCATAATGAACTCAGTGTTTATTGGCTTCTAATGCGGCGATTTTCCCGGAAATAATACTCGGAGGAACACCTGGCCCGGGAACGGTCAATTGTCCTGTATAGAAAATATTTTTTACTTTTTTATTTCTTAATGATGGCTTCAGAACTGCAGTTTGTGACAATGTATTTGCCAGTCCGTAGGCGTTTCCGGCGTAGGCATTGTAATCCTGTTTGAAATCATCGATGCAGTAACTTCTCTTATATTCGATTTTTGAGATGAGGTTGGATGTATTGGTGTGTTTTTCCAATCTCGCTATCATTTCCAGAAAATATTTTTCTCTTTCTGTTTCCGAATCTGAAATTCCTGTTGCAATCGGCATTAGTAAAAATACATTTTCACAATATTCCGGTGCCACATTTTTATCGGTTTTTGATGGACAGCAAACGTAAAACAACGGTTTTGAAGGCCATTTTTTATCTTCATAAATTTCAATAGTATGAAGATCCAAATCATTTTCAAAGAACAAAGTATGATGTTTCAGGTTTGGAATTTTTTCTCTTATTCCAAGATAAAATATCAGACAAGATGGCGCAAATGTTTTCTTTTCCCAATAGTTTTCATCGTAATTTCTATATTCTTTAGGAAGCAATTTGCTCTCTGTATGTTCGTAATCCGACGAAGCGATAATGGAATCAAATTCAATTTTTTTGCCATTCACGATGAGTGCTTTTGCTTTTTTATTATCAATGATAATTTGCTCAACATTCGCAGTCAAATGAAATGTAACACCTTGTTCAACAGCGATTTGCTGCATCGATTCTATAATTTTGATGAAGCCTCCAACTGGGTACCATGTTCCCAATTTGTATCCACCATAATTCATTAAACTATAAAGAGCCGGAATATCTTTCGGAGCTGCGCCAAGAAAAATCACCGGAAACTCCATCAAAGTTATCAGCTTTGGATGAGAAAAATATTTGCGGACAAACTTGCTGAAATCTGTAAGCAAGTCAAGGCTGAAAGCACTTTTCATTATTTTCAGAGAAACAAATTCAAACCAGGAATTGCAGGGTTTTGTGACATAATCCTTCATCCCAACTTCGTACTTGAATTGTGCATCGTTCATAAAATCTTCCAAACATTTTCCTGCGCCTTTCTCAGTATCCTCAAAGAGCACTTTCATCGCTTCAAAATCCTGTGGAATTGCCATCAAGCCGTCTGAAAATACCATTTCAAATTGCGGATCAAGTGGAACTAATCGGTAGTAATCCGAAGCTTTTTTGTTAAAATCATGAAAGAAATTTTCGATGATATCCGGCATCCAATACCAGCTTGGACCCATATCGAAAGTGTAGCCATTTTCCGTCTGGAAACTTCTGGCACGTCCGCCCACGCTGGAATTTTTTTCGAAAACGTGAACCTCGTGTCCAAGCTTTCCGGAATAAGCTGCGGCAGACAATCCTGAAAATCCGGAACCGATGATGGCAATTTTTTTCTTCATAATTTAATTTTTCCCGAGACCAAATTCCTGATAAACAGTTTCTATCAATTTTGGACTTTCTATGTTTTTGGCAAATATGGGTTGGTGGAATTTGTCCAGTTTATCAAGGATTCTGATTAATTCTATTTTTTCGGAATGAGTCAGATTTCCTGTTACAATATTAGAAGCATTTCTGATTTTTTCCATTTGATTTTCCAAGGCTGATTTTCCGGATTCTGTGATTCTTAGAACTTTAGATCTCTTATCGATTTCAGAATTGGTTTGCTCTATCCAGCCTTGCTTTATCAACCTGTTTATGATGAGAATGCCGGATGATTTATCCTGAATATTTTTTTTAATTAATTCAATTTTTGACATAGATCCGAATGCTTTTAGATTAATCAGATAACTGAACTCGTCCTGCGTATGGAAATCAGAATCCGAAATTGCAGACTTGGAGTAAGTTTTTGCATAGCGGTTCAAATGTACAAGCAGCGTACTGATCACACCTTCTGGAGATCTGCCGTTTTCTTTTCCCTCCCAGAGTGGTTCTTTGCTCGTTATATTGTTTTGGTCGGAAATCCAGTTTTTAAAGCCTTCAATATCAGAAGTGTAAATTTGATTCTTATTTTGAAGATCAAAATCTTCAAGCAATTGAATCACATTTTTCACAAGATTAATATTCATTTTGTGTTTATTTTAGTGTGTAAATGTACTAATTATTGTGCCAATAGTATATTAGTAATCTAAATTAAATGAAAATTAAACAATTGTTTTAAACTTTCTTAATTGTGCTTTAGATTCTGTTAATGAACTCTTAAAAACTTTAAAGTTTAAAAATTTTTAGATTTTATGGAATCGTTGTTGTCGTTATCATTACAACATTAAAGCAAAAAGTTATGAAAACGGAAATGATAATTAAAAGCTTGTTTTTTGGATTAACATTGATGACAACAAGTTTTATAAGCGCACAAACTACCAGTACCACACCTTCAGCAACAGTACAAAGTACAGCTGCAACCAACCCGGCGATTGATGCATTGCTGAAACAAGTAGCTGCAAAGCCAGATGATACGCAGGCGTTGGTGACATTGGCAACGGCTTATCAGGATGCGGGTGACTGGAACTCAGCGATCTCCACCTGGAATAAAATTACAACAATAATTCCGGATTGGGCACCAGCTTATTATAGTATTGGCTATGCCAATCAGTCAGCGAAAAACAATGCCAGTGCGAAAGCTGCCTATGAGCAGTATATCACAAAAGTTAAACCGGAAGAAGTGGATGCTTCAAAACAAAATTTAGCTTATGCTTATTTCTTTATCGCCTTCCAGGATAAGGATACAGATAAGGAAAAAGCAAAACAGTATATCGCAAAATCATTGCAATATGACGGTTCAAACCAGGATGCGCTCAACTTGAGCAAAAGCTTGATGAACTAATTTTATTACACTATTTATTATAGAAAAAGACGCTTAATCTAAGCGTCTTTTTCGTTTTAAGAATTTTCGTTAGTATCTTTATTTCCTGGTGGATTTTGAGTTTTTGAATTTTTCTTTATATAGAAATAGTAGCCAATCCCTGCAAGCAGAAACAGCGGCCAGAAGGGTAGTAGGAACAGCAAAATGCTTCCAATTACTTTCCATCCGGAAGACACGGCATCAATGGATTTGTCTCCGAAACTTTTGTTTTCATCATCATCAGCTGGCTGAAGTTTGTTGCCATACATTGTGATTTCTATGTCGCACATTTTGTTTTGGTTGTAATCACTTCCGACAATTTCAACATTTTTATTTTTAATTGTCCCAAGATCTGCCAATTCTTCCACCAGATAATCGAATCTCTGTAGCGGCACTTTCGCCGTGATGTAATAAGTTTGAAATTCATCATTACTGATGAGATTTTCAGTTTTGATGGTTCCGTCATATTTTCTGATTTGCTCCTGAACCAAATATTTTCCCGACGCCATATCATCCACATTGATTTCGATATAACCTTTTTTCATCATTGATGCAGGTTTTGATGGATCGTTTTGCTTTGGTGTTTCTTTGTAAATGATTTTGGTTACCGTTTCTTTTTTAGGTTTTGGAATCTCTTTTTTGATTGAATTTTTAATCGAATCCATATTTGAACTGATTTTTTTATCTTCAATCTCTTTTTTGAATTTCTCAACATTTTCTGAAATCGAGTCGATTTTGTTTTTGCTGTTTTCAAAAGCTTTTTCGATTTCTTCCTTATTATTAATAAGATCTTTAGCTTTCAGATTGACTGAATCTACAATTGTGTTGGCAGTAGAATCAAATTTTGCTACGCTTTCTGAAACGTTATCAACTAATGAATCTGCACTTGCGATGGTGTTGTTGGCTTGTTCTAATTCTGATTTCTTACACATTGTTAGCGTGCTCAAAATAACTGCGGTCAATATTAATTTTTTCATTTTGGATAATTTTATGATGTAAAACTACCAAGCCTGTCGGCGATTGATTTGTAAATGAAATAGATTGTTCTTGTATTGTTTTAATATATTGATAATCAATTGTTTATAGCTGTTTTACAAAGATTTTACAAGAAAATAATCAAATATGATAACAGGAAAAATTGAGATATTCAGGGATAAATTCTATATTGCATTTCACAAAAACTAATCTGATGAAAAAATTAATTATTCTGTTCTATTTTCTGTCTTCTGCAATCCTCGTAGATAAAATTTTTCTTCATAATTTTGAATAAATACAATCAGCGATGGCAAAAGCAATTCTTTATTTATCCGTTTTAATGTTTATTTTCTCCTGCGAAAAAGTAGAAAAAAAAGTCGTCCAGACTGCAGCTCCTCAAAAGAATGAGTCGAGAACAGATACCGTTTCTGAAAAGAAAATCAATTTTGATGACTTCCATATTTTCGATCTGTATTCGATTGAAAATGGTGATCGTGATGATATATTCATCTCGTTGTCTGATATTTACCACGATTCTATAACTGTTCCGCCGGAAATCATTAAGAATCAAAAAAAGATTCCTTTCTCAGAACGGAAGCATTTTGAATTGCCAACATTTTACAGACAAAAATTGTTGAAAGGAACCAAACTTTCGGAAAATGATACGCTTTATCTTTTTAATTATAAGAATAATCTTCTGGAGAAATTTCCCATTAAAAATCTGAAAGCTGTGGCCAATTTGAATCTGTACTCAGGTGAAGATGATGACATTTCGGACTATTATTATATGATTGGGTTTGAATTAAATGAAAAAGTCAGCCGTGAAGAATCTATGAAGAAAACAAATTATTCCCTGGCTTACTTTGGAAAAGAAAATCCTTTCACCAATCAAAAATTAAGTCCGGTAAGATGGGAAAAATCATCAGCAAAAGAATTTCCGGTAAAGATCAACTCAAAACTGAAATTGGGGAAAACCTACAAATATAAAGTTGGACAAACCGAATGTTATCTTCAGGATTTGATGCTGGAAAACGAAATCAGTGAGCGAAAACTTGTGGCTGTAAAAAATGGAAAAATAGTTCTGGAAAAAACTTACACCAAAGGCGAAGGCGCAGAATTTGCACCGCTCAATTTTGTAGAAAGCACAGAATATACAGATTATCAATGGTCCGGAAATCTCTTCAAAGGGAAACCGCCTGTTGTCTTTGGCTTTGTTTCGGAGTCGTTTGGCTGTTCTGCTATTACATTTCTGGATAATTCTTATCCCGCTTTATATACAGATTGCGATAACAGACATTAGATTATTAAAATGAAATTTCGACAGATTATTTTAGCAGCCATTATCGGTTTGAACTTTTTTTCCTGCAAAAAGGAAATAGTTAAGACTTCGGAAAAAGTTAAACCGACAAAAAATGCGGTTGCGCAAATTTCAAATGTCAGAAATGAGAATCCGCGAGATCAGGTTCAGCATCTTTTCACAGCGAATGGCGGTTCGATTTTATATCTCAAAAATGGGGAAGTTAAAGGACAGGCGAGATTTGATACAGATGGCGATTTCGTTACAGAATTAATGAAAACCAAAACCTACGGACATTACGAAGAATACGACGATTATCTAATTGGAAGAGAACAAAAGGATACCGTGTTTTTCTCTAATGAGTTTGGAAGAATCGATGAAGGATGGAATATTTTAAAAGGAATCTCAATAGAAAATCCAATGCAGGTAGTTTCCTACAAATCTCCAAAAAATCCTAATTCCAAAGAAATAGAAACGATTACTGAAACTCGACTGATCATTTTCGATCCAGAAACAAAAACCTTCAAAGACGAAAATTCTCCGGAAGCTGAAAATTACTTCACAGCGATGGATGACTGGAATTTCTATTCCCACGAGTTGAGTGAAAGTCTTGGAAAATTAGGCGTTCAGACAAAATATTTGAAAAAACAATTTCTAAATTTCAATTTGCTTAATAAAAATGTGATTGATACAAAATCGAGGATCAATGGCGCAAATGTTCAGGCCTTGCTTTATAAAAAAGGTAAAATGCCGATCATTGTTCCGCTAATTCTTTTAGAAGAGGATTTGGAATTGGTGAAGGATTATTTGAGATGATTTTAATTCTTCCAAAAAAAAAGCCTCAAAAAAATTGAGGCTTAAATTTTTATTATTCAACTGCTGTCGCAAACTCACTGATAAAATGCAACTTCACATTCGGAAACTTCTCCTGCGTCATCACGATCGTGAAAGACGAATCTGCCAGGAAAACCAATTGATCATATTTATCTCTCGCCAAGAATCTCTGTTTTAATCGCGCAAATTCCTGGAATTCCTCAGATCTTTCGTCCGCTTCCACCCAACAAGCTTTGTGGATTCCGATAGGTTCATAGGTACATTTTGCACCATATTCGTGCTCCAAACGGTATTGGATGACTTCGTACTGTAGCGCTCCAACGGTTCCGATAATCTTTCTGTTGTTCATCGTTAATGTGAAAAGCTGAGCAACACCTTCGTCCATCAGTTGGTCAATTCCTTTAGCTAACTGTTTCGCTTTCAACGGGTCATCGTTATTAATGTAACGGAAATGTTCCGGAGAGAAATTCGGAATTCCTTTGAAACTGATCTTTTCGCCAGCCGTCAAAGTATCGCCAATTCGGAAATTTCCCGTGTCATGAAGTCCAACGATATCGCCTGGGAAACTTTCGTCCACAACTTCTTTTTTGTCTGCAAAGAAAGCGTTGGGAGAGGAGAACTTCATTTTTTTGCCTTCTCTTACAAGCAGATAATTTTCATTTCTTTTGAAAGTTCCGGAAACGATCTTCACAAACGCCAAACGGTCTCTGTGCTTCGGATCCATATTCGCGTGGATTTTGAACACAAATCCAGTGAAATTTTTCTCTTCAGGTTTCACCACTCTTGTCGAACTTTCCTTTGGTTGAGGCTTTGGCGCAATCTCGATGAAAGCATCCAACAACTCACGAACTCCAAAATTATTCAAAGCAGAACCGAAGAAAACCGGTTGCAGATCGCCTTTCATATAGTCATCCCGGTCAAATTCCGGATACACAGATTCCACCAATTCCAGTTCCTCACGAAGCGTCGCCGCCGCTTTTGCCCCAACCAATTCATCGATTTGAGCATCATTGATGTCATCAAATTTTATTGCCTCTCCAACTTTCTGTTTTTTCTCTTCCAAAAACAATTGGATATTCTTTTCCCAAATATTATAGATGCCTTGGAAATCCGCTCCCATACCAATTGGCAGAGAAAGTGGCGTCACGCGAAGACCTAATTTTTGCTCCACTTCATCCAAAAGATCGAAGGCATCTTTACCCTCACGGTCCAACTTGTTGATGAAAACCAACATCGGAATATTTCGCATTCTACAAACCTGAACCAACTTTTCCGTCTGTTCCTCAACCCCTTTTGCAACATCGATCACGACGATCACGGAGTCAACGGCCGTCAAAGTTCTGTAAGTATCTTCAGCAAAATCCTTGTGACCTGGCGTATCCAAAATATTGATCTTGTGACCTTTATACTCAAAAGCCAAAACCGAGGTCGCTACGGAAATCCCTCTCTGGCGCTCGATCTCCATAAAATCGGAGGTTGCTCCTTTTTTGATCTTGTTGGATTTTACCGCGCCCGCTTCCTGGATCGCTCCTCCAAAAAGTAGAAGTTTCTCTGTAAGCGTCGTTTTTCCCGCATCGGGGTGAGAGATGATCCCGAAAGTTTTTCTCCTGCTGATTTCTTGTTCTAAAGACATAATAAAATTTGAGACTGCAAAAATCGTGTTTTTTATCGAATTCTGAAAATCGAGTTTTCGAGAGTTAATTTGTAGCTAATTAACATCCTCGAATAGATATTTTTATTTTTAATTTGTAGCTATTTCCCGCTTTCCGTTGCAATCTTTTTTGCAAGACGATTTCCCTCTAAATAGAACTTTTCGCAGACGCAAAAAAGGATTTCCACTGCAATCGGGGCTATGGGTTTTGTTTGTAAAAGTAGCTTTCCACTAAAAAATAAGATTTTCATCCCAATCCGAGACACTTCGACTCCGCTCAATATGATAAACCCAACTCAAATTTCCAGCATCAATCCATTGTCAGTCTGAGCGGAGTCGAAGACTTAAAAAGGTTATTCAAAGATTTTCGAAGATTAGCATTGTCAGTCTGAGGCTCTCGAAGACCTCACAAGATTATTCAAAGATTGTGAAGATTAGAATTGTCAGTCTGAGGCTCTCGAAGACCTAACAAGATTATTCAAAGATTTCGACGTTTAGCATTGTCAGTCTGAGGCTATCGAAGATCTAAAAAGATTATTCAAAGATTTCTAAAGATTAGTATTGTCAGTCTGAGGCTCTCGAAGACATATAAAAACTAAAAATTCCTTATAAATAGATAATTCTGATAATCAATCTTAAATACTAGCAGAATCAAATGATTATTCAGCCAATTTCATTTTCATATAATAAGCCAATCCCAATCCAATCAAAACAATCGCAATACTGAAAGGAAAAATATAAGCCAAGCCAAAATAATCAGCAACGCCACCAATCAACGGACCAGTGACTCCCAAAGAAATATCAATGAATAAACCGTAACCAGCCAACGCAGAACCTTTATTGGAAGATGAAACAGTCTTCATCGCCATCACGCCCAAAGCTGGGAATATCAATGAAAATCCTAATCCGGTAATTCCAGCACCAATCAAAGCAAAGTAAGGATGTGTAGCTAAACAAATGATAGTCAAACCTAATGTTTCAACTGCCAAACTTGCAATCGCAACATTGATTCCGCCAAATCGGTTGATGGCATTACTGAAAATCAACCTGGAAACGACGAACAAAATTCCGAAAACAGACAAACAAAGCGCACCATTTTGCCAGTGATGAAAATCATAATAAAGCGTGATAAACGTCGAAATCGTAGCAAATCCCAATCCGCCCAAAGCCAAACACATCCCGAAAGGTGCAACTTTTCCAAGCACGTTCAAGAAAGATTTTTGCGCTTCTTCGGATTTTTTGCCGGTTCGGTTTTCTTTGGTTCTGGCGAAGAAATAGCCTATCAATCCTAAAATGACAATCAGGATTCCCAGACCGTAAAAACTAAAATGTTTGATGATGACAAAGCCCAAAGATGCACCTAACGCCAATGCGCCATAACAAGCAACGCCGTTATAAGAGATGATTTTCGCCGTGTGTTTTTCTCCAAAAGTCATAATCGCCCAATTAATAGGGCTTGCACCAATCATTCCTTCCGCACAACCTGTTAGCAAACGTGTAAAGATTAAAAAAATCAAACTTGTGATAGGAGAGAACTTAAAATAAAATGCGGCAATCAAAATAAAACCGGTTGCTGAAAAACTCAGCATACTTGCTAACACTGCGGGTTTTGGACCTTTGTTGTCCACGATTTTTCCAGAGTAGGCGCGCATCACGAACGTCATCACATACTGCAAACTAATCACAATTCCCGCCACCAACATACTGAATCCCAAACCTTGATGAATGAAAATCGGTAATACGGAAAGCGACAATCCGATGATAAAGTAACCAATGAAAGTGAAAAATATATAAGAAATCAGGGAAGTCGCGGTGTTCTCTGAGTGGTCAATCGTTGCATCCATATTATTAAAATAATTTGCAAAGATACCCCGGAAATTGATTTTAGAGAATTTTCTGATATTAAGAAATGTATAATTTTTCACTGAATCAGAAAGGGATTTTTTCTAATAATTTGCCAAAAATCAGTAACTTTCGGCTTCTAACTCAAATTAGACCATTTTAAAAATTAATTTCCATCATCAATGACGAAGCTTCAGAAGTTAAAGAACGCCATTCAATACATTATCAAACAACCAAGTTTGCTCAATATCATTCTCGATTTGAATGATATTAGAAAACAGGAATTTCAAAAAGATTATCCTAAATTTTTAAGTCTTCCGGAAGTTTCATTGGACGAAATTTCGGATGGAAATTTTGAAACGGATGTTGATTTGTGCATTTTGGATGGTGGTTCACTTCCAACAGATTTGGCTTTGCTAAAGACATTAGCCAAAGGAAAAAACTCGTATTTCGAGATTGGAACCTGGCGAGGCGAAAGTGTCTGGAATGTTGCTAAAGAAATCGATGATTGTACAACGCTCAACCTTTCCAAAAAAGAAATGGAAGCGATGGGCTGGAACAAAAGATATGCGGAACTGCACGGCATTTTGTCCAAGAAAAACCCAAAAATCCTGCATCTGGAAGGCAATACCAAAACTTATGATTTTGCTGGACTGAATAAAAAATATGATTTGATTTTCATCGATGGCGACCATTCTTATGAAATGGTAAAACACGATACAGAAAGGGTTTTTCAGCATTTGGTTCACGATGAAACGGTGGTTGTATGGCACGATTACGCGTACAATCCGGAGAAAATCCGATATGAAGTTTTCAAGGCGATTTTGGATGCGTTGCCGAAAGAATTGCATCAAAATCTTTATCATCCGCAAAATACGATGTGTGCGATTTTCACCAAGAAAAAATATAAAACTTCAACATTTGAAAGTCCGAAAACACCGGAAGTTTTGTTTGAAGTGAAATTAAAATCTAATAAATTCTAATATTAGTAATTAAAACCTTCAACGTTTTAAAAACCTTGAAGGTTTATTTAAAGTATGAAATTTCTCATCATCATTCCTGCGCACAACGAAGAACAGAGCATTGCTTCGTGTTTGGAATCTTTGCAAAAGCAGAGTTTTCAGGACTTTACCTGTGTGGTGGTGAATGATGGTTCTACCGACAAAACCAAAGAAATCGTAGAAAACTTCCAACTTCAAACCTCCAACTTCCAATATTTAAATCTCCAAACTTCTGAGCATCAGCCTGGTGCAAAAGTAGTGCGGACTTTTAACAAAGGTTTGGAATCTGTGGATTGGAAAGGTTTCGATGTGATTTGCAAGTACGATGCAGACATTGTTTTTCCAAGAAATTATCTTGAAAAAGTGAATCAAGTTTTTGAGGAAAATCCTAAAGTTGGATTGGTTTCCGGCTTGGTTTACATTAGAAATTACAAGCAAAATCCACAAATTAAAAATCTGAAATTACCGAGCGAAAATCTCTTCGATTTCAGTAACAAAAATCACGATTGGGTTTTCGAAAATCTGTCGTCCAAAAATCACGTTCGTGGTCCGATAAAAGCTTACAGGAAGGAATGTTTTGAAGCGATGAATGGACTTCGCCCCATTTTAGGCTGGGACAATTTGGATGTTTTGCTGGCGAAAAAACACGGTTGGGAAGTGGTGACCATCAAGGATATTTGGGTCAAACATTTGCGCCCGACAGCGTATAAATACAAAGACCAGAAAGCGGAAAAACTTGGACAGTATTTTTACAATATTGGTTTGAGTTTACCTTTGGCGATGATTTCCTCAGCTAAATCTTCTTTCAAAAACCGTTCTGCGAGAGAGTTTTTCACAACGATTAATTCTTTTTTAAAACAAAATAAAAAGCGGGAATTAAGCAAAGAAGAAATTAATTTTATCCGAAATCTGCGTTGGAAAGAGTTTTTTAAAAACTTCGGACTTTGATAGAAAACCCCTTCAGAGTTTCAAACTCTGAAGGGGTTAAAGGGAATAAAAGAAAAACAAATAAATTATTACTTTGAAGAAAATCGCTTACATCGAACTCGATACACACCCAGAATTGGCCAATAATCTCTTTGAATTAACAAAAGACTCAAGTAAGTTTTCTGTTGATTTTTATTTTTCAGAAAAGATTTACAAATTGTTAAAATTGGAAGGCGAAAATATCTTTTTGACTGATTATTCCGAACTTTTGGAAGTCCTGAAAAAGAAAAACTATGATTTGATTATCATTGGAACGGTTCATCGGCATTTCAATTTCTACAAGGCGATTGTCAAGAAATATAAAACTGCGATTGTAGTTCATAATTTCAACTTTACAAAAGCTTCGAGATGGGAATTATTCAAAAGTATTTTTAAAAAAGACCATCAATATAGACTCAAATTATTTCTCAAAGAAGGACTTTTGGAATCGTCCAAAGTGTATAAAAGAGCAAAATATCTTTTGGGAATTGATGAATGGATGTCGAAACAAAATCATCTGAAATTTCTACCGATTTATTTCAATCAATTTAATTCTGAAAATTCGAAACAAGATATAATTAGAATTGTCGTTCCCGGTGCAGTTTCGCAGGATAGGCGAGACTATTTTTCGTTCTTTGAAAAGTTGAAAAACTTCAAAGATATCAATCTAAATTACGAAATTATTTTTCTTGGTAAAGCTTCTGGAGAAGAATTGGAAAGGTTAAATCAAATTTTAAGTAATATTTCTCAATATATTAATATTCAATATTTTGAAGAAAAAGTAACGCAGGAAAAGTTTGATGAGTGGATGTTGAAAGCGGACGTTTTATATTGTCCGATTCAAACCAAAACTGAATTCTTTTCAGTCAAGGAAATTTACGGAAAAACTAAAATCAGCGGAAATATCGGCGATGCCATCAAATATGGAAAACCTGCAATTTTTCCTTCAAGTTATCCTTCTGATTTTGAATTTGTTATAGAGGAAAAATCAGATTTACAGATTCAATTTGCAGAAACGAAAAATCAGAGACTTAATTTTGATAATTTCTCAAAAGAAAATATTTCGAAAAGATTGAAATTACTTCTTGAAAGCCTTTAATTTTTCTTTCTCTGAAAACTTTTCTTTAAAACAACTTTCGACCTTCTCAAATGTTTGATGGAATTGAATCTGATTCTTTCATTATACAAAAACCAACCGCCAATGCAACCAATTGCGCTTCCAATTAAAATTTCCAAAAACCTGATTTGCAACAAGTAATCGGGTTCAAATGAGGTGGAACTTCCGGTTTCAGCGAGTAGAATTCCCATTGGCGTGAGAAACATCACAGCCAGAGCGTAATGTCTTGTGATTAAGATTTCGACGATGATTTGAAGTGTGATGATGCAGATACAAATCCAAAAAGGCGAAGTGACGTATGAGAAAATCAACCAAGCAATTCCAAGTCCGATGGTTGTACCGATAATCCTATGAAGACCGCGTTTCCAGATGTGATAGCTATTTACGCCTTGCAAAACAGCCAAACTGGAAATCGGAATCCAATACGGATAATCAAGATTGAAAAACTTTCCGACAAACACCGAAACCAGCATACAAATCCCGATGATAAAGGATTCTACGAGATTGACATAAGGATTAATATTAAAAGTGGTAACATTTTTATTTAATTTCTTTTTTGAAATCAATAAACTGTAAATCAAGCAAATAAGACAAGCGCTCAAAGTTCCAATCGTGAAAATCCCAATTCGTCTTGGAATCAATTCCGGAGCGTATGGAAGTCCAATTGCCATTGAGGCCATCATTATAAAGAAAAAACTTCCAGGCGGTTTTAGATTAAAATATCTTGCAACAAAGTAAGCAACCGTCGATAAAATTCCGAAAACCAAAGACGCAATCCAAAGATTAAAACTAAACGCCAAGCCCAAACTGTACGAAATAATCATCCCAAATGAGCAGACAAACATCTTCATCATCGTCTCGATAAATCCACTGTTGCTGGGAATATAAATGATGACCAATCCTGCAAGACTCGCTGTGAGCGCAGACCTGATATCGCCCAAAAAGTAGCCAACCATCAAAGGAATTCCAACCGCAAGTCCCGCCAGAAAAGGAATGTGCCAGCTTCTTGGCGAAGATTTTAATTTGAAAAAGGAGAGGAGTTCGTTTTTAAGATAGTCGGATTTCAAGTTTTGGTTTTATTAGATTTGATGGTGGTTTGGGAATTCATTTTTTACAAGTGCAAAATTACCCATAATCGACCACAATCAAATGATAATGGACTGGAAAATTGTATAAAAAACGCTATTTTTGTTATCTTAAAATTTCGAGAATAGAATGGATTATCTGAAAGGATTGAATGAGCCTCAGCTAGAGGCAGTTACCACATTACAAGGACCGTTGATGGTTTTGGCAGGCGCAGGTTCTGGCAAGACCCGAGTTCTCACGATGCGGATTGCCCATCTGATAAAAAATGGAGTAGACCCTTTCAATATTTTGTCGTTGACGTTTACCAACAAAGCGGCGAAGGAAATGAAGGAGCGTATCGCAAAAGTCGTAGGTCCAAGTGATGCAAAGTCGCTCTGGATGGGAACCTTTCACTCGGTTTTTGCAAGGATTTTGAGAAGCGAAGGTCACCATCTCGGTTATCCGTCCAATTTCACGATTTACGATATGCAGGACGCGCTAAATGTGATGAAGAAGGTCATCAAAGACTTGAACATCGATTCAGATATTTATAAAGCTAAGAAAGTGCTTTCGAGAATTTCTCAGTATAAAAATAATCTCATCACAGTTAACGCTTATTTCAACAATCCGGAATTGATGGAAGCCGATGAAAAGGCGAATATGAAATTGATTGGCGAAATTTATAAAAAATATGTCGAAGCCTGTTTCCGAAACGGTGCAATGGATTTTGATGATTTGTTATTGAAAACCAATGAATTACTGACGAGATTTCCGGAAGTTTTAGCAAAATATCAAGACAGATTCCGATATATTTTGGTGGATGAGTACCAAGATACGAATCACTCTCAGTATTTGATTGTCAAAGCTTTGGCTTCAAAATTCGAGAATATTTGCGTGGTTGGAGACGATGCACAATCCATTTACTCTTTCCGTGGCGCGAATATTTACAACATCTTGAATTTCAAAAAAGATTATCCCGATGCAGTCACGGTTTCATTGGAACAAAATTACCGGTCGACGCAAAATATCGTGGACGCGGCGAATGTCGTGATTTCTAAAAACTTACAGCAATTCAAGAAAAATGTTTTCAGTGAAAATGAAGTCGGGGAAAAGATAAAAGTTTACCGAAGCCTTTCTGATGCGGACGAGGCCAACTTTGTCTCTGCCAATATTTTCGAAAAACACAATACGCAACAGCGTCATTTCTCGGACTTTGCAATTTTATATCGAACCAATTCTCAAACCAGAGCATTTGAAGATGCATTGAGGAAAAAGAATATTCCCTACCGAGTTTACGGCGGATTGTCTTTCTACCAAAGGAAAGAAGTAAAAGATTTGTTGGCTTACCTAAGGCTTTTGGTCAATGAAAATGACTCTGAAGCTTTGGCCAGAATCATCAATTTTCCGGCAAGAGGAATCGGCGAAACGACTCAAAACAAACTGATTGTTTTTGCAGATTCTCAGAATGTTCCGACAACGCAGGTTTTGGATAATCTTGGATTCTATGCGCCACAATTAGGCTTAAATAATGGAATTCTAACAAAACTCGGAGATTTCTGGGCAATGATAAAAGCTTTCCAGGTAATGTTGAAAACCGATAACGTTTACGATGTCGCAATGGAAGTCGCGAAACGAAGCGGACTCATTAAATTACTGAAAGAAGACCAAACGCCGGAAGGGATTTCCAGAGTCGAGAATATTCAGGAATTGCTGAATTCGATGCAAGGTTTTATCGAGGAACAAATTCAGATTGAAGATGGCGACCCAAGTTTGTCCAATTTTATGGAAAATATTGCGTTGTCTTCTGATACTCAAAATGATAAAGACGATGATACGAATAAAGTTTCGTTGATGACCATTCACTTGTCCAAAGGTCTGGAATTTCCTGTGGTTCACTTGGTTGGATTGGAAGAAAATCTTTTCCCAAGTTTTATGAGTTCGTCCACAAGAGAAGAATTGGAAGAAGAAAGACGTCTGTTCTACGTCGCTTTGACGAGAGCCGAGAAGGAAGTTTTCTTCACGTACGCCGTTTCCAGATTCCAATGGGGAAAAATCACCGATGCCGAACCTTCAAGATTCTTGAGCGAAATCGATTCAAAGTATATTGAATTAATCAATCCTTTGAATGAGTTGAAATTCATCAACCGTTCCGGAATCGACTCCAATATCTTCGATGACACGCCTTCCGAACCTCGATTTTTCAAAAAGAAAGAGGAAAAGAAAACGTTGGAACGAAATATCAATGCGCCGGTTCCCAAGAAATTGAAACCGGTTGCAACGGCAAAAATCATCAATCCTACCGGACAATCTTCGCAGGATATAGAAGTGGGAGACAATGTAAGACACGACCGTTTTGGCGTTGGAACCGTTGAGTTTCTGGATGGAACCGACCCTCAAAACATCAAAGCAAAAGTAATTTTCAAAAATGAAGGCGAGAAAAATCTTATCCTGAAATTTGCTAAATTGACCAAAATATAGATATTAGATTTTCAGATGTTAGAAGTTAGACTTTTAATACAGATTTAATTAAAAAAGCCAAAAGCAATTTGCTAAAAGCCAAAAGCAAAATTATGATTCGAGCAAAAAACATACATAAATTCTACGGAACTCTGGAAGTTCTGAAAGGTGTTGACATCACGATAAAAGCGGGAGAAGTCGTTTCCATCGTTGGAGAATCGGGCGCTGGAAAATCTACGCTTCTTCAGATTTTGGGAACCTTGGACAACCCTTCCGACCCAGATAAATACGGAACCGACATCGCTTTGGATGGCAACAGTTTTCTGAAAATGAAAGACCGTGAATTGTCTAAATTCAGAAACAAGAATATTGGTTTTGTGTTTCAGAATCATCAGTTGTTGCCGGAGTTTACAGCTTTGGAAAATGTTCTTTTGCCATCCAGAATTGGCGGAATTTCTGAGAAAGAAGTTTTGGAAAAAGCACATTCATTGTTCGAAGATTTGAATATTGCCAGCAGATTACATCACAAGCCATCTCAACTTTCCGGCGGTGAATCTCAGCGAGTTGCGGTTGCGAGAGCTTTGATTAATTCTCCAAAAATCATCTACGCAGATGAGCCAACTGGAAACCTCGATTCCAAAAATGCAGATGCGCTTCATCAATTATTTTTTGATTTGAGGGACAAATACCATCAGACATTCGTGATTGTAACGCACAACTCCGTTTTGGCAGAAAGTACGGATAGAAAGCTGGTGATGAAGGATGGGCAGATTGTTATATAATTTTAATAACCAATTATAATGAATCAAATAACTTCTCATTCTTAAAAAAACCAAACCTTGAACCTAAAATCCCTTGCGGAAGACGACCGCCCAAGAGAAAAATTCCTGTTGAAAGGGAAATCGGCAGTTTCGGATTCGGAGCTGTTGGCCATCATTATGGGAAGCGGAAATCGGGATGAATCTGCAGTGGAATTGGCGAGACGTATTTTAAATTCCGTGGAAAACAATTGGCATCGACTCAGTCAATTATCAATCAAAGACTTGACAAAGTTCAAAGGTGTAGGTGAGGCAAAAGCCATTTCTATTGCCACAGCATTGGAAATTGGGAATAGGAAGTCTCAACAAGAAGTTTTGGAAAGACAGCAAATCAGCAGTAGCAAAGATGCTTTCGAGATTTTGCAACCACATCTGTCGGATTTGCAGACAGAAGAATTTTGGGCGATTTTCCTCAATCATCAAAACAAAATCTTGTACAAAACGTGCCTTTTCCGAGGCGGAATTGCAAGTTCTGTTGCCGATGTTCGTGTGGTTTTCAAAACGGCTTTGGAACATTTATCGACTCAAATTATCGTAGCTCATAACCATCCGGCTGGTAGTTTGAAACCTAGCAAAGAAGATATCAACATTACTCAAAAAATAAAAGACGCAGGAAAATTGTTGGACATCGATTTGCTGGACCACTTGATTTTGACGCAGAATAATTATTATAGTTTTAAAGACGAAGGGATTTTATAATGATAGAAAGAGTTAAGTATCAAGATATTGATTTTGAAAAATACAACAATTGCATAGAAAATTCTGCTCAGAAAAATTTCTATTGTGAAAAAGAAACACTCGATTTCTTGAGTAAAAACTGGGAACTTTTGGTTTATGGCGATTATGAAGCTGTGATGCCGATTCCGTTTGTGAAAAAGACTTTCTTCAAAGTGGTTTTGATGCCCTTGTTCTGTCAGCAATTGGGGATTTTTGGGAATTCTGATAAAACGATTAATGAAAAATTTCTACAGTATCTAAAAACCAATTATAACGTCATCAATTATAGTTTTAATTTCCACAATGACTTTAAAACCGAACTCGTTACAAAGAAAAATTTCTATCTTCCAGTTCAGGAATACGCTTTTCTCAGACGCAAAAAATATTTCAAAGGAAGAAAATCTACTGTGAAAACGGCACAATATCTTGAATTTAGAGAAGTATTCGCGCAGAAAGATATTTTGGAATTCATCAGAAATAATTTCAAAGGTTTGGAAAAGGAAAGTGATATGGATTTTTTTATTCAATATCTTCTGTTTTTAGACGCGAAAAAGCAACTGAAAATGTTCGGAAGTTACTATGAAGAAAATTTAACAAACGTCGCAGTTTTGATTAATAATGAGAACTATTTCTCGCTTCTAGGACTTTTGAATAACGAACCACTCAAAAACCATAACGGCGCATCTTTCCTGATAGACAGGATTTTAGATTTGAATATCGAAACAAAAGCCTTCAACTTTATGGGCGGAAGCATCCGTGGCATCGAGGTTTTCTTCAAAAGTTTTGGGTCAGATTTGCAGGAATATCACGTGATTCAGAATTCTAAAAAAGATTTGATCAAAAATTGGCTAAAAATTTCTTAATTTTGCAGTCCGATTTCAGATATGTTTGACTCAGAATATTTTCCTTACGCTGCGGCGATGATCATTGCTTTGCCATTTTTGGTTTTTGCAAGACAGTTTGTTCACGGTTTTATGAAACTCAAAAAGCAGGAAATCAATTTCCTGGCAACCAAAACCAACAGCGAAATCAAGCTTCAGGCTTTGGAAAGAATGACCTTATTTCTGGAACGTTTGAAACCATCAAATCTCGTCATGAAATTTGATAAAAATCTCCAGCCACACGAGTTTGTGTTCCTTACTGAAAAAAACATCACAGAGGAATTTGAGTACAATGCTTCACAGCAATTATACATTTCAAAATCGTCCTGGCAGGACATTATCACAAGCAAGAACAACATTCTTCAAAGCCTTCGAAAAACATACGAAGACCTAAATGAAAACTCAAAACTGGAAGACTTCAAAACAGTTTTCCTGATGAGTTACCTCGATTCCGAAGACTATATTGCTGATACGATCGAGAATCTTAGAAAAGAACTTAACAAAATAATATAAACACTGATATAATAAATGATTCCAAATTTTAAAGCCCATCCGTGGCACGGGATTTCAGCTGGAGACAATGCTCCGGAAGTTGTAAACGTTTTCGTGGAGATTGTTCCTACAGACACGATTAAGTACGAAGTTGACAAAGAAAGCGGCTATTTGAAAGTAGATCGTCCGCAGAAATTCTCCAACATCATCCCGGCAATGTACGGTTTTGTGCCAAGAACATATTGCGAAGAAGAAGTGAAAAATCTAGCTGTTGCAACTGGCGCAACCGACGTTACAGAAGGCGATCACGATCCTTTGGATATCTGCGTTTTGAGTTCCCATAACTTCACTTCAGGAAATATTCTTTTGCAGGCCATTCCAATTGGAGGTTTCCAGATGATTGACAAAGGTGAGGCAGACGACAAGATCATCGCAGTTTTGGTAGAAGATCAGGTTTACGGCCACATCAGAGACATCTCTGAGTTGCCATCTGCAGAAGTTAACCGTCTTTTGCATTACTTCCTTAGCTACAAAAACTTACCAACTGAGCCTGCAAAAGTGAAAATCGATTTGATTTACGGTGCAGATCAGGCAAAAAAAGTTGTTGTTGCCTCTCAAAAAGATTACACAGACAATTTTGTTGACAAATTGAAATAAGAATAAGTCATATCAATTACAAATGCCACCTTTCTAAGGTGGCATTTTTTTTAAATATTTTAAGAGCAATTATTTGGGCGCCTTTATCCGTCTTCCGTTCCCGCTTTTTTTGTGATTGCGATCGACGTGACGTATTCAATTGAAGTTTTCTACATAGCAATCACAAAAAAGAGCTTCACTCAAGCCGGGGCGCGCTTCGCAATTGTCGACGATTTGTCAATAATTTACAAATTATAAATTGATATTAAAAGTGTCACATTGAGCGGAGTCGAAGTGCCACACAAAGTAATTAAAGAAGTTTCCCGGTAAGAAACAATCCGGCAACAGAAAAGTAGATAATTAATCCCGTCACATCCACAAGTGTTGCCACGAAAGGCGCGGAAGAAGTCGCAGGATCCAGTTTTAATTTTTTAAGAACAAATGGAACCATAGATCCGGAAATTGTTCCCCAAAGTACGATCAGCATTAGAGAAATTCCGATACTCAATCCTACAAAAGCCCAATGTTCACCATAATTGAAGAGTCCGACTTTCTGCCAAAAAGCAATCCGCATAAATCCAATAATTCCCAAAATGCTCCCCAAAAAAATTCCGGTGAAGATTTCCTTTTTCATGACGTACCACCAATCTTTCAAACCGATTTCCTGAAGCGCCATTGCGCGGATTATCAAAGTTGCAGCCTGCGATCCCGTGTTTCCTCCGCTAGAAATAATTAATGGTACAAAAAGAGCCAAAACAACCGCTTTCTGAATTTCATCTTCGAAATAACCCATTGCAGAAGCGGTCAGCATTTCTGAAAAGAAAAGTACGATCAGCCAGAATCCACGTTTCTTTACCATTTCAAAAATAGAAGTCTGCGTGTAAGGCATATCCAATGCATCCAAACCTCCAAACTTTTGGATATCTTCTGTATTTTGAGATTCGATTTGATCTAAGATGTCATCAATCGTTACAATTCCAACCAAAACACCATTTTCCGTAATAATCGGCAAAGCACTTCTATCATATTTCTCAAAATAAGGAACTGCATCTTCTTTGGAAGTTGTTGTAGTGATTGCTACAAAATGATCGTCAGTCAGTTCAGAAATCAATTGATCTTCATCAGCCAAAAGGAGTGAGCCAATTGTAATGTCATCAATTAAAATATTCTTTTCATCCACAACGTACAGGAAATTAAGCGTTTCCACTTTTTTTCCTACTTTTTTTATCTGCTGCAGACAACGTTTTACTGTCCATTCTTTACGGATCTGAACGTAATAAGGCGTCATCAAACGCGCAATAGAATCGGCTTCGTAACCTAAAAGTTTCAAAGCAACACGCCTTTCCTGCGGATTCAGAAGGTTGATAGATGATTTAATTAATTCATCAGGAAAGTCCTCGAACAATTGCGTTCTGTCATCAGGTGACATTTCATTCAAAATGTCAGAAACCTCGTGGCTTGCAATACTTCTGATCGTTTCTTCCTGGAAATCAGGATCTAAGTGCGAGAAAACATCTGCTTTTTCAGATTTCGGTAATTTCAGAAATTGCAGCAAGCGTTCTTTCACCGGCAATTTGCTTAGTGATTCTGCTACGTCAGCTGGATTTAATATGATTTCCGGATTCTCGATTGTTTAGAATTTTGCATTGCAAAAGTATTAAAATCTGATAGAATTCCTTTAGAAATACATTAATATAATGTGAATAAAAAGTAGTTTAGAACAGAATAAAATTAGTTGATCAGCTCTTTGTGAATTTTTCTGATTGCGCCTTTTGTCCCGATGATCACAGAATTGGAAGCCGAGCCAAGCAATCTGCCATTTCCTTTGTACGTGTCGTAAGAAGTTTCCATTATGAAATGTCCTTTGGAATCGTATAATTTCATACTCACAATCACTTGATTTGAAAATACATAACGCCCAAATCCAACTTTGAAATATTTCACTTTAGGAATGATAGCAGCATCAGCATTATTGTTCAAACAAATCTCCTTTACCATTTTTGTATCTACTTCATCAAAAGAAACAGGCGTATCCACCTGCAGATATTTGATATTCCCGAGGGATTTCATTTTGTCAGAAGTGGCGGTGTAGAACGCAGAGTAGGTTGGCTCTTTAATTTCCGTAATGTCGGGAAAGATCTCAGGATTGAAATATAGAACGGTTTTTACTTTAGAAATTTTAAAATCTTTGTTCTTATAAACCAAAGTGTCTCCATAATTTGCACAGGAAATCAGGAGAGTTGATACATAGAAAGTTAGAAAAAAAGAAGATAGATGTGTTTTCATTTGCTTAGTGCAAAATTACAATGAATTTTCAACAATTCAATGAAAATTTTAAGATTTTTTTAACAGATTAAAATTGGCCTATTTTTAGACCTTTCATCACATAATCATCACATTTTTATTACTTTTGTTTCTATGACTTCAACAGACAAAAGATTATTTCTAATAGATGCCTACGCGATGATTTTCCGTGGCTATTTTGCATTCATCAAAAATCCCAGGATTACGACAAAAGGTATCAATACTTCTGCCATTTTTGGTTTTACCAATTCTTTGATCGAATTAATAAAGCGAGATCGCCCGACACATCTAGCTGTGGTTTTCGATGTTGGGAGAACAAACGTCCGCCACGACGATTATGCAGAGTACAAGGCAAACCGTCTGGAAACTCCGGAACCTATTCTTTTGGCCAAACCTTTCATCAACGATATTTTGACAGCAATGCACATTCCGATCTTGGGCGTGGAAGGTTATGAAGCGGATGATGTCATCGGAACGATTGCCTGCAAAGCTGAGAAACAAGGCTACAATGTCTTTATGGTAACGCCGGATAAGGATTTTGCACAGTTGGTTACAGATAAGATAAAAATCTACAAACCAAGTATGAAAGGCAGCGAGATCGAGATTCTTGGTGTTGAAGAAATCAAAGCCAAATACGAAATCAACGACCCGAAACAGATCATCGATTATCTTGGAATGATGGGTGATGCGGTGGATAATATCCCAGGTTTGGATGGTGTTGGCGATAAGACGGCTAGAAAATTCATCCAGGAATTTGGGTCAATGGAAAATCTTTTGGCAAATACGCACGCGCTGAAAGGAAAAATGAAGGAGAAAGTGAAAGCCAGTGCAGAACGTGGACTTCTGTCTAAGAAATTAGCAACCATAATTTGTGACGCGCCAATCGAATTTATCGAAGAACAATATGATCTCGATATGCCTGATTTTGATAAAGTCAAAGAGATTTTTGACGAATTGGAATTCCGAAGATTGTATGAAAATCTTTACCGCGCATTCTCAAACAAAGAATATGTGGAGGAATTGATGGAAGTTGAAAATCATAATGACGGAAAAGTTGAAACTTCCAATGCTCCGAATAAAAATGGAATGATGGATATGTTTGCCACTTTCGAACAGCTGGATCAGGCAACTACCACAAAATCAAACATCGAAGGCAACGATCATCTTTATCAATATATCAATGATGCAAAAGCTCAGAGAATTTTGTTAAACAATCTCCTCAAGCAAAAAGCGGTTTGTTTTGATACGGAAACCACTTCGCTCAACGAGTTGGAAGCGGAACTAATCGGAATGAGTTTTTCTTATAAAAAAGGCTTGGCTTATTACATTCCAATTTCTGAAAATAGGGAAAAAGCACAAGAAACCATTGAACTTTTCCGACCGTTTTTCGAAGCCGAAGATGTTTTGAAAATTGCCCATAATCTGAAGTATGATGCTAAAGTTCTTCAGAATTATAATATTGAGGTTAAAGGAAAGATCTTTGACACGATGATTGCGCATTACCTTCTGAATCCCGATGGCCGTCACGGAATGGATTATCTATCGGAAATGTACCTCGATTACAAACCGGTTTCTATCGAATCACTGATCGGTAAAAAAGGGAAAAACCAATTGACACTTCGTGAAGTGGATATCGAAACGCAAACAGCTTACGCTGCAGAAGATGCGGATGTGACGTTTCAATTATATGAATTGTTTGCGCCACAATTGGCCAAAGAAAATCTGGAAGAATTGTTCTACAATGTCGAAATGCCGTTGATGCGCGTTCTTGCCAAAATAGAATTGACGGGCGTAAAACTAGATAACAATTGGTTAGCGCAGGAAAGTATTGATTTGGAAAATGATCTTCGCGTTTTAGAATCCAAAATTTTCGAATTGTCTGGAGAAAATTTCAATATGAATTCTCCGAAACAGCTGGGCGAAATCCTTTTTGATAAAATGCAGTTGGATCCGAAAGCGAAAAAAACCAAAACCGGACAATACGCAACTTCGGAAGATGTCCTTCAAAAATTGTCTTCGAAACACGAGATCATCGCTTCAATTCTGGAATACAGAACTTTGCAGAAATTGAAATCAACTTATGTTGATGCTTTGCCAAGTCAAATCGATAAGAAAGATGACCGTGTTCACACGACTTTTGCGCAGACAGTTGCTGCAACAGGACGTTTGGCAAGTGTGAATCCGAATCTTCAGAATATCCCGATCAGGACTTTGAGAGGACAACAGATCCGTGGAGCCTTTGTTGCTGACGAAGGAAAAAAGATCATCTCCGCCGATTATTCTCAAATTGAATTAAGGCTAATTGCCGAAATTTCCGGCGAGCAAAATATGATCGCTGCTTTCCAAAATGACGAAGATATTCACATTTCCACAGCAGCGAAGTTGTTTGATATTCCGCTGGAAGAAGTGACCAAAACCCAAAGAGGTCAGGCGAAAACAGTGAATTTCGGAATTATTTATGGTCAAGGTGCTTTTGCCTTAGCCGAACAGACCGGACTTTCCAGAACCGAGGCGAAGAAGATGATTGATTCTTATTATGAATCTTATCCGCGTTTGAAAGAGTATATGGCAGAACAGGTCAAGAAAGCGCAGGATCAAGGTTATGTACAAACAATTCTTGGTAGAAAGCGGCATTTGAAAGATATCAATTCCAGTAATTTTGTAGTGAAAGCGCACGCCGAAAGAAACGCTGTGAATGCGCCAATCCAAGGAAGTGCAGCTGACATTATAAAATTAGCGATGATAAAAATCGATGACGAATTAGAAGCTCAAAACCTTCAGACCAAAATGCTTTTGCAGGTTCACGATGAATTGCTCTTCGAAGCACCAATTGATGAAGTTGATGTTGCGACGTCATTAATTAAAAAAGAAATGGAATCCGCTTTTGTGACGACAGTTCCTTTGCTAGTTGAAGTTGGAGTTGGGAATAATTGGCTAGAAGCGCATTAATTATGAGCGAAAAAATAGTTATTATTGGAAATGGATTTGATTTAAGACATTTTCTTCCAACAAAATATAATCACTTAATAACAATTTTAAGAGAAATTGAAACATTAGATTTTAATAAAATTTCCGAAGTTAATTTCGAAACTCTATTTGGAAAATTATTTAAAGAAAAAGATGAATGGTTTTATGAAAAAATCAATGAATTCTATGATACTTCGAATATTAGCTTTGATAAGAATGAATTAAAGTCTATTCAAGAAAGAATTAAAACTAATAGTTGGTTTCAATATTTAAAGTCTGTTGAAGATAATAAAATTGAAACTTGGATTGATTTTGAGACTGAAATTATAAGAGTTTTATCTGTTATATCAAATTATTTTGATTTATTTAATAATGAACATTTTACAAAGATAGGTCAGGAAGGATTTGGAGATAATTTACACTTTAGTATTGATTCTGATTATGATAGTCATTTTTTTAAAAATAAATTTCAAAAAAATATTTTAAGTTTTTTTGGATTAATGAATATAAAAGAATATGAGGGATATTCTTTATTAAGTGAAGATTATATAGTTGTTATTGACGATGTAATTCAGTACTATAAGGAAAAAGATTTTTTTGATCAAATTTATAAATCATTAGAAGAGTTTATTAGTGTCTTTAATGATTTTCTTGAACAGGTAGTAAATAAATTATACAGTAAATTCAGGCAGGAGAAAAAAGATAATTTTATAAGTCGAAATAATAAATTTTTATTCGACAAAGTATCGAAGATATTTTCATTTAATTATACTGATAGCTACAACAAATTTTACAAGTCTGATGTTATAGAAGAAAATGAACTAAGAACTATTTTTCGCGCAGGATTTTTTAAAGGGACAGATTTTTTACACGGAAAATCCATTGAAAATTGGAATAGTAATTTGGAAAATTTAAAAATTGTTTTGGGAGTAAATGATATTGATCAATTACTAAAAAATCATAAACTTTTTCAGTTTACTAAATATTTCCAAAAATTACATAAAGGAACTGATTATTTGTTTTTAGATGAAATTATTAAATCATTGCAAAGACCTACAAAAGGGATGATGTCCTACACATTTTATTTTTGGGGACACTCATTAGATGTTTCTGATAAAGAATATATAAACGTTGTCTTTAAAGTTGTAACAGAGACATCAAGTAAAATTAAAATTTTTTATCATAGTATTTCTGGTAAAGCAGATCAATTAAAAAATCTTCTTAATATTATAGATAAAAATATAATTGAAAGCATGATGAAAAATAAAACACTAATTTTTATTGAATCAACTCCAGACAATTTATTTGAAGAACTTTAAAATTAAAACCAAACAAATATGAAGGCAGTAGTATTTTACGAGCACAACGCAGAGAAAACAATGGATGAGTTTATGGAAGTTTTTCCACGCCACGAAACATTCGAAGCAGAATTTTTAAAGTCTGGAAAGGTTTTGGGAACAGGCGCATTTGCAAATCCGGGAGAAGGTGCGATGGCTATTTTTATCAGCAAAGAAGCTGCGGAAGAATTCGTGAATGGAGATCCTTTTGTGCAGGAAGGTTTGATTGCAAAAGTGACCATTAGAGAATGGAATGACGAATTAGCATAAAAATTTATAGACTATGATTTCACTTGTAATACCCAAACTTCCCTTTATAGACAAAGAGAAGACGTTAGATTATTATCACAAATTAGGTTTTGAACTTGTTGCTGATCACGGCGATTATTTGATAACGAAATATCAGGATTTGGAAATTCATTTTTTCAGATTTGAAACTTTGCAGATAGAAAAGTCAGATTTTATGATTTATCTGAGAATCGATAGTGATATTGAAAATTTTTATCAGGATATTCAAGATCAAGGTGTTGAAATTCATCCTAATGGAAAATTGGAAACAAAGCCTTGGGGAATGATTGAGTTTGCTTTGATAGATCCAAATGGAACTCTACTGAGTTTTGGACAGGAAAATTAATTTAAAATAATCAGTTATGTTAGATGATTCCATATCTGTTCCGATTCTTGTCGGATCGGTTTTCTTGTTTGCAGGGCTTCTGATGTTTGTTTTTCCTCCAAAAAAGATCAATTATCTTTATGGATACAGAACATCAAGCTCAATGCAAAATATTGAAAGGTGGAATTTTGCCCAAAAATTGTCATCAAAATTAATGGTGATTTGTGGGATTTTGCTTTTAGTTACTGGATTTGTTGGACTCATTCTATTTCCTAATCAATCTGCCATTAATATTGTTGGAATTATTGAATCCATTTTATTAACCTTATTTTTATTCATCAAAACAGAAATTGATTTAAAGAAGAAATTCGGAAAAACTTTGTAACAAACTTTTTATAACGCCGACTTAATATTAAATTTACTTTATGAAAAATATAAAACTATACGGATTCTTTGTTGGTTTTGCACTTTTGCAAAGTTGCTCGACAGTCAAGAATTTCACTTACGAAGGCAAAGGTTTCAAAGATGCTTACAACAGCATCAGCCTGGAAGAATTGAAAACAAATCTATACGTGATCGCCGACGATAAAATGGAAGGTAGAGATACCGGAAGTGCCGGGCAGAAAAAAGCAGGCGTTTACATGATTGAACAATACAAGAAAAACGGAATCGGATTTCCTGCAGCTTTAGGATCTTATTATCAAAAAGTACCTGCGGAAGCAATGAAAAAGTATGGCGAAACTTTGCATGATTCCGAAAACATAATGGCTTACATAGAAGGAAGTGAAAAGCCAAACGAAGTGATTGTTGTTTCTGCGCATTATGACCACGTTGGAACTAAAAACGGCGTTGTTTTCAATGGTGCGGATGATGACGGAAGTGGAACGGTTGCGGTAATGGAAATTGCGCAAGCCTTTCAGGAAGCTAAGAAAAAAGGTTACGGTCCAAAACGTTCCATTCTTTTTCTTCATGTAACAGGAGAGGAACACGGACTTTTCGGATCCGAATATTACTCTGATCACCCGGTTTTTCCTTTGGCAAATACTGTTGCAGATCTTAATATCGATATGATCGGGCGTGATGATCCGGAAAACAGAGGAAAGCAATACGTGTATGTCATCGGTTCTGAAATGTTGAGTTCTGAATTGAAAAAAATCAATGTTGCTGCGAACGATAAAACGGTGAAGCTGGAACTTAATTACAAATATGACGATCCGAAAGATACTGAAAGATTGTACTACAGATCCGACCATTACAACTTTGCAAAGCATAATATTCCGGTAGCGTTTTTCTTTGACGGCATCCACGAAGATTATCACAAATCGACGGATGATCCTGATAAAATAGATTATCCGTTGTTACAGAAAAGAACGCAGCTGGTTTTTGCAACCGCTTGGGAATTGGCAAACAGACCGGAAAGAATCAAGGTTGACGGGAAAAATACGAGGTAGATTTAAGGTAGAAGATTTTAGGTTTTAGCTAAAAATTAGTTCTAAGAATATTATCCAAATAGAAAAGACGACAGAATTTGTCGTCTTTTTTTTATGCTGAATTAGGAAATTTATTTGTCAAAATCTGATTGTTTGATTTCTGATCCTTCCAAAAATCGGTAAAGGTAAGGCGCTTTGTTGGCAGATCCGCTGTAATGTTTTTCGAGGCGTTCCAAGATATTCATTCCCAGGATTTTTCTTTGGAAATTGTTGCGTCTGAGCGGTTCTCCAAGAATTGATTCGTAAAGATGCTGAAGTTCTTTCATTGTGAATTTGTCCGGCAGAAGATTGCTTCCCATCACTTGATAATCGATATTTTTTCTGAGGTAAAGCAAGCCTTTTTCAATCATTTCCTGATGGTCAAACGCCATATTTGGCAGCTCGTTTACGTTGAACCACTGGCAAACTTCATTGAAAGAATCCGGAAAAGTGTACGTCAACGTGTAATCAATCAAAGCACAGTAGCCCACAGAAATAAAACGCTGATAGATCCAGTGATTTTTGTCGACTTCAATATTCTTGTTTTCAAGAAGTTTCTGGTGTGTGTTATTTTCAGTTCTTTTAATATCACCGAAAGTGTAAAATTGCTCGAGAAAAACGTCGGAAAGGTGTGTACGCTCGTGTAAAGTCCTTGCCGCAGCGTCATTCAGATTTTCATCATTGAAGATAAATCCGCCTGGAACAGACCAAAGATCAAGATCGTGGTATTTCAGTAGCAAAACCTTAAGCGTATCTTTGTGAAAGCCGAATATCACGCAGTCTACGGAGACGTGTTCTACGAAATCATTGGTGTCTATTAATTCTTTTAAGTTTTGTTTATTCTTGTGGTTTTCGGTCATTGGTTATCGGTGTTTTATTTAGAATAAATGTGAGACCAAATATAATTAATAATGGTAATAAAATAAATAAAGGATAAAAATTACTTAAATTTTTGTGAAATATGACAGCCATGTACAGCGATCCTACCGAACTTCCTAATGAAGAACAGATGACAACTATGGATACCAAAAGATGTGTTTTTTCTTTCGGAACTTTGTTAAGGATCTCAGAATTGTAAAGGGGAAAAAGCGGCGCCAGAAACAATCCAACAAGCGGGATAATGAAGATTAATGAAAATTTGAAATCGTCATAAAAGTAAGAAATCAGGATCTGACAAACTCCCAAAATCAAAAAGACAACGCAGAGACATATTAAAACAAATTTGAACCAATGAAATCTTAATATTAATCGGCTGGTAATCAATCTTCCGAAAAATGAAAATAAAGCTAAAAATGCGGATGACTGCAAAGCAAAATATGAATTGATCTTCAGATTATTCCTAAAGAAACTAGGTAACCAGGAATTAAAACTCTGCTCTACCGATACCATAAAGAACACGATGATAAAGAAATATACAATTTTTGGCTTCAAATAATACTTCCACTCTCCGGATTTTTTTTCTGTTACAAAGGTTCTTTCTTCATCAATTTTTGCTGATCTCAACATCAGTAAAGTGATAATGCTAAACAGAGCGATTACCCAAAATCCGAACTTCCAGTATTCTGCGTACGAACTGGTTAACAGAGTTCCAAAACCAATATTAACAAAGAAGATTCCGAACATAAAAGAAGCATCCACACTGCTGATGGCGCTCGATAATTGTTGATCCTGAAAATTATTTTTGATAATACTGAAAACTGAAATCTTTGCCAACGCAAAACTCACACCTACAATACTCAGCCAGATTTTAAAAAACCAAAAAGTATCTACCAAAGGCAGTGCAATACAGCTCAAAAGTATGAAAAGCAGGGAAAATATGAGTGCATTTTTATTGCCGGTTTTTGCAATCAGATTGACACAAAATATGGACATAATCGCCATTGGAATATCTTTGAAAGATTCCAAAACGCCCAATCCTCTGTAGGAAATTTTCTCCGACAATTGAAGGATAATAACACCCATACTATTGAGCAGCATAGAGAAGATGAGAAAGCTGAACATCAAGGGCAGCTTAATCCTGTTTTTATTAACATTCATTTAATGATGCCTTAACTTTTTTTAACATTGACTACTATTTTCAGTGATGTCAAAAGTACAAAAATAACCGGAAATTATGATAAGGTGTGGTTTCAAAATACCATTAATAAAGGGAAAATAAAAAAAATAAAAAATTATTTTGTGGTGTAGAAAAAAAAATTACTTTTATTGTCTCAGTTTGAGATTAACAAAAATTAATTAAAATATGAACTTAAAGTATTCAAAATGTCTCGGATTAGCAGCTGTTCTTTATTTTACAGCAAACTACTCGGCACAGCAGGTAAGTGACACCACTTCCAAAGAGAAAACAATTGAAGAGGTTGTTGTCATCGGTTACGGTACTCAGAAGAAGAGTAACGTGACGGGAGCGATTGCAAGTATTAAGGCCGCTGATATTGAAAACATTCCCGCTGGTAGACCAGAACAGGTTTTGCAGGGAAGAGCTGCTGGTGTAAATGTGATTTCGAATTCTGGACAACCGGGATCTAATGCAACTATTAGGGTGAGAGGGGTTACTAGTTATTCTTCAAATAATGATCCTTTGTGGGTAGTTGACGGTATTGTCGTAGATGGAATAGGATGGCTTAATCAATCTGATATAGAAAGTATAGAAGTTCTAAAAGATGGTGCTTCTTCTGCAATCTATGGCGTTTCCGCTGCTAGGGGTGTTATATTGGTTACTACTAAAAAAGGTAAAAAAGGAAGTCTCATTTTATCTTATAATGGCTTTTATGGATTCAGTAATGCTGCTAGAAAACTAGATTTGTTAAATGCTACCCAGTATGCAACTATTATTAATGAAGGTTTTGCAAATGATGGCAAACCTATTAGATTTAAAAATCCTTCAGCTTTAGGCACTGGAACTGATTGGCAGAAACAGGTTTTTAGTACAGGAGAACGTCAAAATCAAGAAATCAGTATTCAGGGAGGTAGTGAAAAATCTACATTTTTTGGGTCTTTTGGATATTATGATCAGTCTGGAATCGTAATGAGTGATATTTCTTATTATAAGAGACTAACTGCAAGACTTAACTCCACACATAAGGTAACTGACTGGCTGACATTAGGACAGACATTTGCATATACTCATCAAAAAGATCAAGGCATTAATGCTAATGGAGAATTTGGAGGTCCAATCAGTTCAGCTGTTAATCTCGATCCTACAACACCTGTTGTCGTTACAGATTTATCAACTGTAGATGCAAATATGTATTCTAATCCAAACATTATTAGAGATGAGAATGGAAATCCATATGGGATTTCTCCTTACGTGAATCAAGAGATGTCCAATCCCAAAGCTTTCAGATATACGCAACTTGGAAACTTTAACTGGTCAGATAATTTTATTGCAAGTGTTTTCGCAGAAATTAAAATCTTAGATCACTTTACCTTCAAGTCATCTTTAAATGGGAAAAAAGCCTATTGGGGTAACCAAGGTTTTACGCCATTGTTTTATTTGAGTCCAACATACAGTAATCTTGTTAATAATAGCTTAAGTCGTACTTCTCAAAATAAATTTGAATGGAGTATGGAAAATACCTTAAACTATCAGAATAAATTTGGTCAACACAGTTTTAATGTTTTATTAGGAACCGGATATTATGACTATAACATTGGTAATGGTCAAACAATTACACATACTAATCTTCCAATAAGTAGTTATCAGGATGCATCATTCAATTTTGCTCTACCTTCTGAGAATAGAACATCCGGTGCTTGGGATAATGTTGAATGGAACAAAGCTTCTTACTTCGGACGTCTGATTTACGATTATGATAATAGATATTTATTAACAGGAACTTTGCGTTATGACGGATCTTCACTTTTCGGTGCCAACCACCATTGGGGACTTTTTCCATCATTTTCATTGGGATGGAATGTTAATAACGAAAGTTTCTGGCCTCAAAATGATATTGTAAATAGTTTAAAATTCAGAGGGGGATTTGGAACTCTGGGTAATGATGGAATTGAAGCTTTCAGATTTTCAAGCTTCTTCTTATCAGGATTCAATTATACAAATGGAAATAATACTGTATTGACAGGTTACGCACCAGGCTCATTGGCAAATCCTGATCTTAAGTGGGAAACTACAAGGCAAGTTAACATCGCTGCAGATTTGAAATTGTTTAACAACGTTAATCTCTCTGTAGATTTTTATAAGAAAAAAACAGTTGATATTTTACGACCTATTGCTATTCCAGGTTACGTAGGAGTTTCTGCTCCATATATTGCAAACGTGGGTGATATGGAAAATCGAGGTGTAGAAGTAGAATTAGGATATAAGAAAAACTGGAGTGATTTTACTTTCTCTTTAAATACAAATTTTGCGTATAACGAAAATGAAGTACTTTCACTAGAAACAGGAACAAAGTATTTAGATGAAAGCGGCTTCCAATCTATGGGACCAGTGCAAAGAACAATTGTGGGAGATCCCTATAAATCATTCTATGGTTTTAAGACATTGGGAGTATTCCAAAACCAAGAGCAAATAAATGCTTACGTTAATGGAAATGGACAACTTTTCCAAGCAAACGCAAAACCTGGTGACTTTATTTGGCAGGATTCAAATGGAGATGGTGTCATCGATGATAATGACAAAGTAAATCTTGGAAGCTCAATACCTAAATTTAATTTTGGGGCTACACTAAATTTTGGTTACAAAAATTGGGATTTAATGGTTTTTGGACAAGGCGCTGCTGGTCACAAAATATTTCAGGGTTTGAGAAGATTAGATATGTTGGATGCAAACTACCAAACAAAAATTTTGGATAGATGGACTGGTGAAGGCTCGACGAATGTAAACCCAAGAGTCACAAGAGATGATCCTAATAAAAACTACTCAAGATTATCTGATTGGTATTTGCAAAAAGGAGATTACTTCCGTATTAAGCTTGTACAAATTGGATATACGCTACCTACCGATACAACTAAAAATTTTGGTGTAAACAAGCTTAGACTGTTTGTAACTGGTGAGAATCTTTTCACATTTACAAAATATACTGGTTATGATCCAGAGATTGCAGCAGGAGATTCTTTCGGAATTGACAGAGCTTTTTATCCACAGGCAAGAACATTTATGTTTGGTGCTAATGTAACTTTCTAAAAAAAATATAATGAAAAATAAATTCTTAAAAATAACTTTTGCAGCATCCTTACTTGTAGGTCTGTCTGCATTCAATATGTCTTGTACAGATGCTGATCTTGAAGAAAAGTCCAATCCGGGTACATTCCTATCTGAAAATTTTTTCCGAAATGAGCAAGAATGCTTTTTTGCTCTTGTTGGCACTTATGATCCTTTACGAAAATATGCTGGAGGATTTGAAAATCTTGTAACTTTCTATAATGCTGCATCAGATGATTTTTATGCAGGAGGAGGTAGTGCGACGGATGGAGCAGGAATCCAAGGAGCATCAAATTTCCAAATTAACCAGAATACAATGCCCGCAAGCTACTGGAGAGACTATTACCAAGGAATTACTAGAGCAAACACTTTAATTTTAAGAGCACCAAATGCTGTAATGAATGAGACGACAAAGAGTAGATTCATTGCCGAAGCAAAAACACTGCGTGCTTTGTATTATTTCGATTTGGTGCGTATTTTTGGAAATATACCTCTAATTCTAAAACCGTTTTCAGCTACAGATGATTTATTCAATGTGCCACAAGTCGCTCCATCAGAGATTTATGCTCAGATTGAGTCGGACTTGACTCAAGCAATTCCAGATCTACCAATGATTGTTACCGGAGATCAAAAAGGACGTCTGACCCAAGGTGCAGCAAAAGCATTGTTAGGTAAAGTCTACCTTTATGAAAATAAAAAGACTGAAGCAGCTGCACAACTGGCTGCTGTTAATGGAACGCCTGGCGGAACTAGTCAGTATGGATATAAATTGGTTGCAAATTTTGAAGATTTATTTAAATCTGCACCTGTTACGGAAGCTACCGATCCATACAAGTTTAGTACAGAATCTATTATTGAAGTAATGCATACTAATAAAGCGAATTCTGATTGGAGTTTTTGGGGACAGGGACGAGATGAAGGAAATTCCATTTGTATTATGACAGGCGCAAGATCATACAACAAGAAAACCAGTGATGCTCCCGATCTTGTTTCTGGATGGGCGTTCAATACTGTAACTACAGATCTTTATAATTTTATGCAAAATGATCCAAGAAGAGATGCAACAATTCTAAATTTAGGTCTGTTAAAACAGCAAAATAAAGCAGATTATTCCCCTGCCTATATGGATACTGGTTACTTCCTGAACAAGTTTATGCCGAAAACTTATATGCTGACCAATTTACCAGGTTCGCAAGAATTGAACTATCGTCAAAATTATATACTGATAAGACTTGCAGATACATATCTGATGGAAGCAGAAGCTTTGAACGGCACAGGTACAAGAGCTCAAGCCCTTTTGGATGCTGTTAGAAGCAGAGTAGGTCTACCTTCAATTCCTGTAAGTATGCAGGCCATCAAAGACGAAAGAAGAAAAGAATTGGTTGGAGAAGGACATCGATTTTTTGATTTGGTTAGATGGGGAGAGGCTGCTAGCAAGCTTTCGGGTAAAGGATTCGTGGCTGGTAAAAATGAGATAATGCCAATTCCATTGACTGAATTGACTGGTACAATTTTAAAACAGAATCCACTTTATAATAATTAATTATGAAAAAATATCTAACACATACAATCTTTTTGGGAATATCATTACTTGCAATATCTTGTGTCCAAGATAGTGTCGATGGCGACGGAAATGGTCTTACCCCAACCAATTCAGACGCGTCTTTCACAGTAACAAAAACCTCAGAAAATCATTATAAACTAACATCTTCCAACCAAAATTATCTTTATTCCAACTGGGATCTGGGCGACGGTGGCGGCTTTGGAAGAGGAGCAAATATCAATGACGTATTTATTCCTGATGAGGGGACATATGTGATTCAGCATCAGATTATCGGACAAGGAGGCATTGTTGCAGGAACATCAAGTCAGACAGTAAAAGTTGATAAGTCGGATCCGCTTTCCGGAAATCTGATCCAGGGCGGAAAGTTTTTGGATGCCACAGATGTTGCGAAATGGACAATGGCTTTTCCAAATCCTTCAAATACCGCATTGTGGTCATTTGCTAATGGATGGGCAACTTTTACAGCCAAAGGCTGGGACAGAAACGTACTTTATCAAGCGGTACAAGTTGTGAAAGGACGTAAATATATGGCTGATGCTGTGGTAACTTCAAAAGGTGTTTCCGACTCTTGGTTTGAAATTTATGTTGGGTACACAAAACCAACTGCCAACAATGATTACACAGGTGATGGTAATGATTCTACCTGGTTGAGAGGTATAAATACCTGGGCTGGTAGTGGAACAAGTTTTTTTGAAGGTAAAATATCAAGCAAGGGTTCTGTGAATACAAATAATCCAACCGGTACTTTTACAGCAACTCAAGATGGTACAGTTTATTTTGCCATCAGATCTGGCGGTAATGACATGAAAGAAGGAATTTCTGTAAAGAATATAGAATTCCGAGGCGTTAACTAATTTTTTCTTATCATATTTCTTAGGTGAAAGAGGTCCTCAAAAACCTCTTTCATTTTTTCTAACAAGCTGTCAGTCGAGAATTCAAAACAAAAGAAAGCTGTATTGGAACTAAAATTCCTTGACAATTTTCTTATTTGAAACCAAAATTGATAAGCATAAAATCTAATTAAAATGTACAATCAATCAAAACGCATTTTTCCAAACCGAGCATTTTTCTTTGGCTTAACAATTTTTTCGCTGTTCTTTTGCCAGAGCAGTACTGTTGATGAAACTTCGACAAATCCGCCTCCGACTGGTGGTGATAATGGTAATTATGCTTCCGCAAGTGTCTGGCTCACAAAAGCAGACGAATCTATCAAACTTCAAAAACAATCCGATATTTTTTTCAACAATGCTTCCAACAATTATCAGACTTTAGATGTTGACGCTTCGCAGAAATATCAGACCATCGACGGTTTTGGTTACACCTTGACTGGCGGAAGTGTGCAGGTAATCAATCAATTATCGGCAACTAAGAAAGAAGAACTGTTGCAGGATTTATTTTCTAATAAGGACAATTCTATTGGAGTCAATTATATCAGATTAAGTATCGGCGCTTCAGATCTTAACAGTACGGTTTTTTCGTATGACGATATGCCTGCCGGACAAACTGATTTGTCTCTGGCCAATTTCTCATTATCAAAAGATCAGGCTCTGATTGATATGCTGAAGAAAATTCTGACCATCAATCCGAATATCAAAATTATGGCAACGCCTTGGTCACCTCCGGTTTGGATGAAGGACAACGGAAGTTCAATCGGCGGCAGTCTTCAGCCTCAATATTACAATGTTTATGCGCAATATTTTGTGAAATACATTCAGGGTATGAAAGCGCAGGGAATTACAATTGATGCCATCACACCGCAAAATGAACCTTTGCATCCTGGCAACAATCCAAGTTTATTAATGACCGCTCCTCAACAGGCAACATTTATCAAAAACAGTCTTGGTCCGGCGTTTCAGGCAGCTAATATCACAACAAAAATCGTTCTTTACGATCACAATTGCGACAAACCGGAATATCCAATGTCAATCCTGGCAGATCCCGAAGCTTCAAAGTATGTTGATGGTTCAGCTTTCCATCTTTATGCTGGTAATATTGCTGTTTTGAGTAATGTTCATTTGGCTTATCCTGCTAAGAATCTTTATTTTACAGAACAGTGGACAGGTTCTACATCGTCTTTTTCTGATGATTTGATGTGGCATTCCAAAAACGTCATTATAGGTTCTATGAGAAACTGGAGCAAAATTGCTTTGGAGTGGAATCTTGCGAATGATCCTGGTTTCAATCCGCACACAGATGGTGGCTGCACGCAGTGTAAAGGCGCAGTTACGGTAAGTACAAGCGAATCTTTAACCAAAAATGTAGCTTACTACATCATTGCTCACGCATCTAAATTTGTTCCTCAGAATTCTCAAAGAATTGCATCTACACAACCAGGAAATTTAAGTTCAGTAGCCTTCACAACACCAAACGGCAAAACAACTCTAATCGTTCTGAATGAAGGAAATGCAACAGAAAATTTCAATATCAAAATGAATGGTAAATCCGCTGCAACAGCTTTACCAGCAAGATCTGTAGCAACTTTTGTTTTTTAATTTTTGATTAAATTAATTCTGAAATTTAATTTATGAAGTTCACCAAAATCATAGCATTAGCAGCTTTTTCATCAGTTTTAATAATGAGTATTGCTTGCTCGAGTCAAAAAAACTCTGAGAAAGGTAAACTCGTTTTCCAGGATGAATTTAATAATAAAGGATTGCCAGACTCTTCCAAATGGGAATTTGAAGTCGGAGGCGATGGTTTTGGAAATAATGAACTTCAGTTTTATACTAAAAACAGAACGGAAAATGCCAGAGTAGAAAACGGAATTTTGATCATCGAAGCCAAAAAAGAAAAATGGGAAAAGAATGATTACACTTCAGCTAAATTAATTACAAAAAATACGTTTCCATTTCAATACGGAACAGTTGAGGTAAGGGCAAAATTACCCAAAGGAAAAGGAACCTGGCCTGCCATCTGGATGCTGAGCAAGAATCTGAAGGAATGGCCGGACGACGGCGAAATCGATATTATGGAACACGTTGGTTACAATGAAGGTTTTGTTCACGGATCGGTGCATACGAAAAAGTATAATCATATCATTAATACTCAAAAAACGGATACAATCATCATTAAAGATGCAACCGAAAATTTCCACGTTTACAGAGCCGACTGGACGCCGGAGAAAATTGAGATGTTCGTGGATGACAAAAAATATTTCACCTACATCAAAACAGAAAACGAGTATGAAGCCTGGCCATTTGATCAGCCTTTCTATTTGATTCTGAATCAGGCAGTAGGAGGAAACTGGGGCGGAAAAGAGGGTGTAGATGAGAAAGTATATCCTCAAAAATTTCTGATAGATTATGTCAGAATTTATAAAAAATAACTAAAAAATGATGTTGAAAAAATACATCTAATATTCTTAATAAAAATGAAAAAGTCAATTATTTTGTTTGCTGCTTTGTCACTTTCAGCAAATATAAATGCCCAGAATTACTGGAAAAAAGGAATGAAGCAAGGAAAAGTGATTATTACTTCACAAAAAAATAACGAAAAATTTGCCAAAAAAGCGAATGCGGTTTTTACAGATTTTCCTCAACCAAAGGAAACAGATGTTTGTGTTTTCGTAGATCCAGATTTCAAATATCAAAAACTGATTGGAATTGGTGGTGCGATTACAGATGCTTCTGCTGAGGTTTTTGCCAAGATTCCGAAAGAAAAACAGAAGGAATTTATCGAAGCTTATTACGGAAAATCGGGGATAGGCTACAATATTGTCCGCACCAATATGAACTCCTGCGATTTCTCCAGTGATTTCTATACCTACGTTAAAGACAACGACGAATCTTTGAATTCATTTGATGTAAAACACGATGAACAGTACAAAATTCCGTTAATTAAATTAGCTCAGAAAGCGATTGATCCGAAAGATTTTAGATTTTATTTCAGTCCGTGGAGTCCGCCAGCCTGGATGAAAACCAATAATGATATGCTGAAAGGCGGAAAATTATTGGACAAGTATTATCAGGTTTGGGCCAATTATTATGTTAAGTTTATTCAGGAATATGAAAAACGAAATATTCCGGTTTGGGGATTAACAATTCAGAATGAACCAATGGCTGTTCAGACTTGGGAATCTTGCCTGTACACAGCGGATGAAGAGGCGAAATTCCTTAAGGAAAATCTTGGTCCGACGCTTTGGAAAAATAATTACGAAGACAAAAAAGTCATCATTTGGGATCACAACAGAGACCTGATGTACCAGCGTGCAACGACAACTTTGCAAGATCCAGAAACTTCAAAATATGCTTCCGGAATCGGTTACCATTGGTATGAAACCTGGAATAATAAATCGCAACTGTTTGATAATCTTGCAGAAACACACAGAGCTTTTCCAGAAAAATTCCTGATTTTCACAGAAGGATGTAAAGAACAATTTGATTTTGCGAAGATTTATGATGTAAGTTTAGGCGAATTGTATGGCCGAAATATGATCAATGATTTCAACAAAGGTACTTCTGCATGGACAGATTGGAATATTCTTTTAGATGAAAAAGGTGGTCCAAATCACGTTGGGAATTTCTGTTTCGCACCAATTATTTATGATACAAAAACGAAACAACTTCATTATACTTATGAATATTATTACATCGGACAAATTTCCAAGTATGTGAAACCAAATGCACAGCGCATCGGAACATCGACTAACAAAGATTTTCTGTTATCCACAAGTTTCCTGAACGAGAGTGGGGAACTGGTAGTGGTTGTAATGAATGAGGGTAATGCGGATACAGATTTCAATCTTTGGATCGAAGGAAAATCTTCAAAACTTTCTGCGCCGGCACATTCTATCCAGACTATAATTTTATAGTTATATATTATTTTCAAAGGAACAGCAGCTAATTTTTTAGCTGCTGTTTTATTTTTGGATTAAAGATTTGAAGAATTTTATTTTAATTTTCCTGAAATCATTTTGCAATCTGCCGGTGTCAATCTCTGACCTTTGGAATAATTGATGGCTTGTGGAGAAGAATAAACCAGCTTCGAAGCACCTGGATTTGAATAGTCACCAATGCCTTCCAGCAAAACGCCGCTGTCTTGCAGAAAATAAATTTCCCGTTCGCTTACAGAGCCTTCAGAAGTAAATTTATAATTGACTCTCAAAGTATCTCCTGCAACTTTTCCGGTAATATCGCCGGAATTGGAATCTTTTTCAAAGTTTTTATATTTCAGTTTACCCGAAACATTTCCGTTCATAATTTTGTAGGACAAAAACATAGAATCTTTTCCAACCACATTCATATAACAATAATCTACATTTTCTTTTTCTGAAATCTGATTTGGATCCTCTGAAACGGCCAATGTATCAGGTTTTCTGTTTTCAACATTGATTTGTTTTTCAATATTTTTCTCGCAAGAACAAAGCATCATTAAAGCAGCTGAGAGAAGTAAAAAAGTGTTTTTCATAATTATTTAGATTGATCTGACATTAGCGTAGAAAATATTGTACCAGATCGATTTATAAGAGAATGTGACAGCTGTAAAAGACTATCAAACGTTACTTACAGAAAGTCCTATAATTTATATTATGTTAAATAGGGTGTGTAAAGTGTTTATTTTCATTTGATTAAAAATAGTCAAAAAAGTCAATTTTTATTACTGCTCAGATGATTCGATTTTGAAATCTACCAAAGAATCGAGTTTTGGAAACTTTTTCAAAGAAATGAATTTTTTATCTGTACAGTCAATTTCTTTCCAGCCTTTTTTATGGTTCAGATCACCAACTTCAACAACATACGGCTGATACGTTAGATTTTTATTATCATCAAGTATTTCTCTGTACTGCACAGCAATATCCATAATACATTCAAATTCTGTATTGAGTTTCACATTTCTGTAAATCAAATCAAAATGAGTTTCTCTGTTTTGAGGAATATCAAAATATGTTTCGTAGCTTAATGTATCGCCTTTAAGAACCGAAATTGCTTTTAGAGCAAAATATAAAGCGTGTGTGTAATATTCTCTGGTTTTTTTTCTATCAAGATCTTTTTCGTAAAATCCACCTTCAAATAAGATTGAAGGAATTCCGGACTTCATAAAGTTGTCACCGCTGGATGTCGGATAAAATTCGTCGGTATATTTCGCAATTCGGTTTGGCAGAATTTGCTTCAGTTGCATATAGATCGCTGCAATTACCGCCATACTTTTTTTTCTGTTTTCAGTCAGATCTCGCTCGAGATTTTCTGATGGTGATAAAAACGATAAGGTCGCCGGATGAATTCCGTCTGTCGTAAAAATCGTTCGTTGATCGTGAAGATTCAGTAAGTAGCTGTAATTTCCATTAAGTACAATTGATTTCAAAACTCTGATTTCAATGCTCGAGTCTCTTATAAAATCTCTGTTGATATCAATGTCGTATGCATTTCTTCTTGTCCAAGCTTCAGAACCATCCGGATTCAACATAAAGATAAAATCCAACTGAATCAGGGAAAATAATTTGTCTTGCAGCTCAGGATTCTTTTCAAAGATTGTAAGAAGATCCAACATTGCTAAAGTTGCAGTCGATTCATTTCCGTGCATCTGAGACCAGGCCGCAACTTTGATGTTGCCATTTCCTAAGGTCAACATATAAATAGGTTTCCCCAAACTCGATTTTCCTATCTCTTTTATATAATCGCTGTAATTGTCCTGTAAGTAAGAAAATAATTTTTCAGGAGAAATATAGCGTTCTGGGAAATTTGGATTTTGCGAATAAGGAAAACTGTTTGTCATTAGTACTGATTTAGATTGTCACAAAAGTAAGATTTAATCCCAAATAATGCGATTTACATTTGTAATATTATTAAACAAACCGAAATGTCACTTTGTCTGTTAATTATTTTGTGGATTGATATATTAATATTTTTATTTTATAATTTATATAATATCAATCATTTATATAATTCAACTAAAGTTTATTTTTATATTTACTTTAATATCAATTTTAGACAGTTCTTACCATTTGTTCGTCAAATCATTAAACATTATTTTAATGAAAAAATGCTATATTTTACAAATGTATAAGTATTTAAATCGTAATAAATTCCCTATTTTTGCTACAATTACTAACAAATGAGCAACGAGATTTTATTCCTGTCAGGATTTTTGATATTCATCGTCACCCTACTCCTACTCGACCTGGGAATTTTCAATAAAAAAGATGCAGCAGTTTCTCTGAAGCAGGCCGGATTGATGAGTGTCTTTATCATTCTCCTTTCTTTAGGATTCTATATATTATTGACTTATTATGGTCACCACATCCACGGCATCGACAGTATGGAACGGTTGCAGGAAATTGTTGCCAAGCATAAGCATCCGGTAAAAATTATTCCCGGTAATTTGGAGCACAGTATTATGCTGTACGATAAAAATCTGGGTCTGGAATTTCTGACTGGCTATCTGGTGGAATATGCACTTTCAATTGATAATATCTTTGTGATTCTTTTGGTCTTTAGCGGATTTGGAGTTGCCCCACGAAACTATCACCGCGTTCTTTTCTGGGGAATCTTTGGCGCAATCGTTATGAGATTCCTGTTCATATTTATAGGCGCTGCTTTGATCCAGAAATTTGAATGGATTATGTACGTCTTCGGCGCATTCCTTATCTATACGGGAATCAAAATGTACATCGAACGTAACAAAGATGATGAAGTCGATCCGCAGCATCATCCTGTCGTAAAGTTTGCCCAGAAACATTTCAAAGTTCATAACCAATTTATCGGTAATAAATTCTTTGTTGTAATCGATGGAATCAAAAAAATGACACCATTATTTCTGGTATTAATTATTGTAGAATTTACAGATTTAATCTTTGCGGTAGACAGTATTCCGGCAATATTCTCGATTACTAAAGATCCTTATATCGTATTCTTCTCTAATATCTTCGCTATTATCGGTCTCAGATCAATGTTTTTCGTACTGGCTGGGATTGTGAGTAAGTTCAGATTCCTGAAAGTCGGTTTGGCAGCATTACTCACATTCATCGGTCTTAAAATGATCTTCCACCATTACCTGGATGATATCGGATTTACAACGTCACATTCCTTAATTGTGATTGTGTCCATCTTGTTTTTAAGTATCATTATTTCACTAATGTTTCCGGAAAAGAAAGCCCGTCATATCGAGTCTTAGTATTAAAAACGAGCAAGATGAAAACGCTGTTTGCACTTTTATTTTCGATTAATATACTTGCTTGTAAATGTGATAATGTTAATCTGAAAAGTTCATTTGAAAGTGCAGATTTTGTTTTTATAGGAAGTGTTTACGAAGTTCATAAAACGCCCTCTGGTTTTAAAACTCTAGATAATTATCTCAGCAAAGTTCAGATAGATAAGATTTATAAGGGGAATAATTACGATGGTTTTTATACCGATCAAGCTACTCTTTTTGGATCACAACTTCGCTCTTGCGACTTTATTTTTGATGAGAAGAATCAATATCTAATCTTTGCTTTCTACGAACCCGACAGTGGATTTCTATATTCTGAACAATGTCTTTACACAAAAAAACTTTCGGATACTTCTGCTGTTGAACTTCAAACCTTAGCTATTCTCAGTAAAGAATATCAGCAGAAATTAAAACTTTAAAGTACAAAAATTCCGAATTCGAATGACTTTGAAACTCTTCTTGATGATGTTTTCAATCACCCAAACCGAAAAGTTCTAAGATTAAATCAAGAAATTAAAGATCTAAAATCAACCAATACATTTTATAAATTGTGGATAATTGTTCTCACCGCATTTGTTTTAGTATTCTTATCCACAATATTTTGGTTAAAGTTTAAATATAGAAATTAAAATAGTTGATAAATTATAGTTATCCACAAAACTATATTTTACCAATCGTAATCAATTGATTTACAGGATGTTTCTTGATGTTTAAATCAAATTACAAATGTAAATTGCTTAAATATACAAATGTAACAAAAATTAAATTTTGATTTATTACATTTGTAAAATGGAATTTACAGAAAGATTTACAAAAGTAATCGAATACTCAGAAATGACTCCCGCAGAATTTGCTGAGGAAATTGGCGTGCAGCGTTCAAGCATTTCTCATATTATTTCTGGACGTAACAAACCTTCTCTCGATTTTATTACAAAAATAAAAACTGCGTTTCCAGACTTTGAATGGGATTGGCTAATCACTGGCGAAGGCGAAATGTTAATCTCGAAGAAAGAACCTGGACCTGTTGTCGAAGAAAAACCAGAAATTATAGAAAAGAAAAAACCATCTTTGCCAGATTTATTTTCTTTGATCAATGATGAGAATTTTGGTATTACCGAAAGTGAAGATAAAGTAGAAAAACAAAAACTGCGAGAATCAAATACTTCCGAACCAATCCCAGAAAAAACTATTTTATCCGATTCTCAGCCATTAGAGAATTCCATTCAAAAACAAGATTCAAAAAAGAAAAATGTTAAAAGAATTGTGTTTTTTTATGAGGATGGGACTTTTGAAACTTATGAAAATTAATTATTTTAATAATATCTATTTGGCCTCATAGTTCAACGGATAGAATAGAAGTTTCCTAAACTTTAGATCCAAGTTCGATTCTTGGTAAGGTCACTTTTAATTTCCTATTTTTATAATATTCTATTTCTTAGATGGCTGAAATTTCGGTAATCCCACTTGCCACAATGCGAAAGAATAGATATCTGCATATTCGTTATGAACAACATCCATATCGCTTGTGAAATGTCCGTTTTCATAATTTACATATAACAAAACAGGTTTCCCTGAGTTAGAATTTTTTTGTAAAATTGCAGCAAATTTTCCGGGTTCCCAGGGCACAATCCTAGAGTCGTTCATTCCGGTACGTACGATTACAGCCGGATATTTTACGTTTTGCTTCACTTTGCTCTGTGCATCCATTTCAATCAGACCTTTAATATCTTTTTCATTGGTTACAGATCCAATTTCTGGAATTTGATTTGGTCCATTTGCAGTAGTTTCTGATCGTAAAGCGTTTGTCATTCCTACTTCAGCAATTGCAACCGCATATAGATCTGGTCTTTCAGTAATAGCTCTTCCAATAAGGATTCCGCCCGCACTCACGCCATTTCCAATTAATTTTGATGCAGAAGTAAATTTCTGGTCAATCAAATATTCTGAACAGGCAATAAAATCTTTCCAGGTATTAGGTTTCGTAGCTTTCATTCCTGCTTTATGCCATTCTTCCCCTTTTTCGCCGCCACCTCTTACATGTGCGACTGCAATTACAACGCCTTGTTCCAATAATACAGAAAGTCTGTTGATAAAACGAGGCTCATAAGATGATCCATAGCCGCCATAACCGGTTATGTAAGCCGGATGACTGCCATCCATCTTCATATTTTTAGGATAAATAATAGAAATTGGAACCATCACGCCGTCATAACTTTTAACTTCTATCTCCTTCACTGAATATAATTTGCCATAATCAGGATAGTTTGATGCGGAATCCAGATATTTACTTTTTACCGGGCCACCTTTCTCAGGATTATATTCATAAGTTGTTCTTGGAGTCAGCCAGTTGACATTCTTGCAATAAATATTGTCATTTGCACGCTTATTAAGTGGTTGTGTAGTATTAATTCCTGTAGGAAAATCAATTTTTTTCTTAGCTAAAGTATGTAGATTTATTTGATATTTATCTCTGGTAATCCCATTTCCCAATGAATAAAAGAGATAATTTTTCGAACTGTGAATCGACATAATTACAGCTTCTTTAGCTTCGGGTACAATAATCTTGGCACTATCAAAAGTCGGATTTGACAGACTTGTAAGAATAATCTTATAATTTGGCGCATTTTTATGTGTTAATAAAAAAAGCTGATCTCCCGAAATATGAATGCTCGTGATGTCATCTGAAGCCTTGACAATTTGTTTCCATTTTATTTTTTTATT